>JAEEGL010970910.1_pt1 | contig 27379 bp, 18 predicted proteins | sample 9134231 | NCBI WGS metagenome assembly JAEEGL01 (sample SAMN16246548, study PRJNA631951) | gut metagenome | biome: gut microbiome; feature: rumen; material: fiber-attached | host: Bos | place: Iran: Karaj | collected 2018-10
ATGCCGGAGAAGTGTACGAATACATCCTTTCCGTCTGCTTCGCTGGTGATGAAGCCATAACCCTTCTGTGCGTTGAACCACTTTACAGTACCCTTGTTCATTTTGGTGCCTCCTTGAAAAATCTGAGCTTTCTGCCCGTTAATAAATCTGTGATCCTAATTGTAGCTGGTACAAAAAAATCACATATTTTTGTAAATCATCATGAATAGGCAATGACTTACAAAAATATGTGAGTTCAATGGGCCCCTCAATTAGAATTCCCCTAAATCCTAACATTTGTGGCAGATAAAGTCAAATGAATTCTGAAAATAAACTTGATTTATCTTAATCAGTTTCCACGGGGTTATGTATCAATTTTCCCAATCTGCCGCCGCTCTGCCATTTTTTGTTGCCATTTTGCTTGTTTTCTGCGGTTTGGCAACTATATTTGCAAGGTTCACAGCCTTTTTGCGAGGAAAACCTGAGAGAGTGTTGCCAAACAAGCCATTTTTTTGCTTTTGGCAACGCATTTTTCTGCGGCAACGGTTGCCAAATTGGTCAGGAGGGGTGTTTTGGCAACAAACTCTCATTTTTCCACGTGTTTTCGGCAGCGAAAGCAAGAAAAGAGTTGCCAAAACAGTTTTACACCTGCTTTTGGCAACTCTTCGTACCTCAATACCCTCATCCCGGAGAATTCTCCGTCCGGAAACCAAGATCATTGGGCACATCTTTCTCTTATTCAGCTTTTTCCCCCGGCATCTGAGTCGCTCCGGGTGTTTCCGTCTCTCCTACTTCACCAGCGCGCCGCTGACTTCGTCGAAGGTATATTCTTTTCCGTCGATGGTGACGGTGCCCTTGGCCATCAGGCCGGTGACGGGATCATAGTAATAGGTGTTGCCCACCTGATCCGGGTAGTATTCCGCATCCGCCTCGCCGACGGTGTACCAGCCGAGGATCATCCGGCCCTCGGAATTGTAGCGGACCCACTTACCGCCGCCGATGCCGCCGTGTGCATGGATCGCTGCAATGACCTGCTCCTCCATTCCGGGGGAACGGGCTGCATTCTCAAGGATCGCTGCCTCGTCAAAGTCCGTCTCGTTGGAGTAAATGTAAGGCATCCAGACTTCCTTGTTCACTGCCTTGGCGCCTTCATAAACCGCATCCAGCCAGTACCAGCCGTTGGTGAGGGGATCGTAGATCTCTCTGCCGCGGATGGTGTTGTCGCCCATGACGCCTCTGGCATCCGTCAAGGTTCCCTGTCTCACATCGTTCTCGTACCAATAGCTGAAGCCGTTCTCGCTCTTCCAGATGCAGAAGACGCCGTCCTCCGTGGTGTAGCCGCCGAATCTGGGCCAGAACTTGTCTCTCGCCACACGGCCTCTGGAATCGGATTTCTGATCGCGGTTGGCGGGGACTTCGAAACGATAGCAAAAGATGTATGCCGCCTGATATGCGCCCTGCTCGTTGTTAGGCACGGTGCGCAGAGTTTCGATCACAGTCTTGAAACGGCTCACATTTTCCAGCTCGTACTGCAGGTACATCATCTGTCCCCGCACCGTCTGCCAGTCCACGCCCTTTTCATTGCAGAAGCTGATGAGGCTCTCCCAGCGGGAATTGTGCCACTGGCACAGACCGAAGCTGGTGTAGTAACCTTCCGTGTTCTTGTCGCCGAGGGCGTTCTGACGATAGCCCGACTCCGCATTGATGTTGGCCAGCACGCCGGTTGCAGCGGCCTGGTTGAGGCCGAATTCATTTCTCAGATAATTATAGATTTCCAGCTCGTTGGCACTCTTGTCCACAGTGACATCCGTGCGGACCAGATCCTGCAGATGCTCGGGCTGCTGAGGGGTCTCCTCCGCAGGAGTTTCCGTGGTGGTCTGCTCGCCTTCGCCGGTTCCCTGGTCGCCTGTGCCGGTGCCTTCTCCGGTACCCTGGTCTCCCGTTCCTTCACCTGAACCCTGGCCCTCGGTGCCTTCACCGGTGCCCTGGTCGCCCGTTCCTTCACCTGAACCCTGGCCCTCGGTGCCTTCACCGGTGCCCTGGCCTTCGCTGCCTTCGCCCGCCGTGATCTGCCCGGTTCCGTCTCCTTCGTTTCCGTCAAGCGCACTGAAGTACTCCGCCTGATCATCGATCCAGACGACGACATAAGGAAGCTCCGCGCTGTCCGCCACCTCATATCCCTCGATCACGGGATCGTAAAGATAAAAGTAAACTTCCTCCGCCGCATAATCTTCCGCAGTCTCCCAAGTCACGGGAACGGTCCGGCTGCTGCCGTCCGCCAGAGTCACATCCAGGGTCTCCGGGAACATCTGCTTCAGGGATTCCTCCGCAGGCCGGAAGGACAGATAGATGTCACTCTGCTCTTCGCTCAATGCCTTGGCGCCCACGATCACCGAGCTGCCGCTGGCTTCCACATTGTTTTCCGCGCGGCTCACCCACGCCCCGCTGCCGGGAGTTCCCGTGAGGGCAATGGCACAGGCCAGAGCCACCGCCGTCGCGCTTTTCCAAACCATTTTTCTCTTCTTCATAGATATCATTCCCTTATTCAAATTTTCTTAGTGCAGCACTACCTTCCGCCGATTCAGCACCAGTAGGCATACCGCCGCGGTCACCAGAGCCACTGCGCACACCGGCCAGCTGACAAACACCGTGCTGCCCAGAGCCGTGTAGGTCAGGCAATAACTCAGCACGTTGGAGCCCACATGGATCAGCACCGGTGCCAGGAAACTGCCGAAATATTCGTATGCGTAGATCATCAGCATCCCCATCAGAAAGGCATACATGCCCTGGACGGAATTCATGTGGTAGAGGCCGAAGAAGGCCGCCGCCACGATCAGCGCGATCTTCGTCCGGAAGAATGCGCGCAGGTAATTGTAGATCAGGCCCCGGAACACCAGCTCCTCCGCAATGGGAGTGACGAATCCGTACACCAGCAGTCCAAGCACAAACACTGCAGAATACTGGTCCTCCTGCACCGCCTGATAGGCTGCGGACTTCTCCGTAAAGCCCACCAGCTCCAGCAGCAGGTTCAGGCCGATGACGCTTCCGATGGTAACAAGGCCCATCATCGCAAAGGTCCAGCCAGGCTCGTACATCAGGTGCTCCAGCCGCATGTCGTCCGCCGTCCGGCGAATAAGCTTCAGCGCCTTGGTAAAGATGGCTCCCGCGCCGCCTGCAAAGGCGACTGCGGTGATGAGGGTGGTGGTGTTGCCAGTAAATCCGGTTGGCACCCCGTCCTCCCGGACGATGAAGAAATCCCCGAGATAGTCTGCCGCGAAGGTCAGCACCGTCCCCAGCACATACTCAATGACAAAGCGCACCACCATAAAGATCAGGAAGATGTACACCAGTCTCCACAGGTCTCCGGAGGTGAACCGAAGCTTGCCGTCCGATGTCTGCGTCTTGCCGGGGGACTTGGGATCCACGCGCCCCGCGTCCTCCATCTCCCGGGCTTCCCGCAGGAGAAATCTCCGAAGCTCGTCCACGGACTGGACGATGTAATCGCACTTTACTTCCTTCAGCTCTTCCATGGAACCGTAGCCGTAGGTGACGCCAACCGCCTCGGCTCCCACATTGTGGGCACCCTGTACATCGTAGCTGCGGTCGCCCACCATGTAGACCTCGTCCATGTGCTTTTTCCCGTCGGGGAAAAACTGCCGCATCACTTCATCGATGATCTCCGCCTTGTCCGTCCGGGTGCCGTCCAGCTCGCTTCCCACCACGACTTCAAAATACTTGTCCAGTTTGAAGTGCTCGAGGATGCGCTGCACGAAAACCTGAGGCTTGCTGGAAGCCACTGCAAGGTGCATGCCCGCGGCCTTCAGCTGGCGGAGCATGTTGTGGATGCCGCCGTATAATTCGTTTTCAAAAATGCCGGTGTCCCGGAATCGTTCCCGGTACTTTTCGATGGCCTGCTGTGCCTGCTCTTCCGTGAAATTGTAATACTTCATGAAGCTGTCCAGCAGAGGCGGCCCGATGAAGGGCTCCAGCTTGTCCAGATCCGGCTCGTCGATATCAAAAGATTTCAGGGCATACTGGACGCAGGTGCAGATCCCGATCTTGGGATCCGTCAGGGTGCCGTCCAGGTCAAATAGAATGTAGGATTTCATAAATACCATCCTCCGGTTCCATACCTCCGGAAGATTCCTTTCTCAAAAAGCAACGTTTCATTCGGGATCGGATGCGAACCGTTTTTCCGGGGAACGCTCGTCATCAGAAGCTGCGGATCGTATCTTCCGAATCGTCCGTGTTCTCCAGGCTCACGATCTTCACCTCATAGGACACGGTGGGGTTCACCTGCACCATGACCACGTCCCCAACCCTATGGCCCAGCAGGGCTTTTCCAAGGGGCGACTCGTTGGTGATGAGGCCCTCCAGACTGTTAGCCCGGACGGTGGTAACGATCTTGTAAGTTTCCTGGGATCCGTCGTCCACAAACTCCACGGTGACGGTGTTGTTGAGACCCACCTCGTCCTCCGCGGAACCGTCGTCGATGACGTTGGCTGTCTTGATCATGCGCTCCAGATAGCGGATGCGGCTCTCGTTCTGATTCTTGAATTTCTTCGCCGCATAGTATTCAAAATTCTCGGACAGGTCCCCCTGGGCTCTGGCTTCCTTCACATCTTCCAGTGCCTTCGGCCGGACCTCCAGTTTCCGATATTCGATTTCCTTCTCCATCTTCTCGATGTCGGATTTGGTCAGCTTGTCGTACATGGTATCCTCCAAATTTATGACACGTAAGTCATATTTGTTCTTTCATTTTGTCGATCCATCGGTGGAATTTCAGCACCGTTGCATCATTCGCTTTCCCCTTTAGATGAATGCCAGCACCGTCACCACCAGCAGGATCTGCAGGATGGCGAAGCGGTACACGCACTGGGTGTTGGACCACTCTTTATTCTTGCGCACGTGATCGTGAAGCGGGGTGCGGATGTTCTTCATAATGTGGATCTTGCACACCCGGATGAGGGTCACTTTCAGTAGTCCCAGGCCGCCGTCCAGGAACAGGATCAGGCTCAGCAGCAGGTACAGCACGGGGTCTCCGCACAGGAGCGCGGAGATGGCGATCATGAGGCCCATGGCCCGGGAGCCCGCGTCGCCCATCATGAGTTTGCTGGGTGTTGCGTTGTACCAGAGGTACGCCAGGATGCACATGACGAAGAGCACGATCTGCATCTCAAAGTCTTCCGCGGTGCCAAGCTTGCGGATCACTGCAAGGAATCCCATGAGTGTGATGATGGTCAGGGTTCCGGAAAGTCCGTCCACGCCGTCTGCGCAGTTGGTGACGTTGATGGCCGCCCAGATGAGTGCCACGGAGCAGATGGCGAAGAGCCAGATGGGAAGCTGAAGCTCCAGGTGCAGGAGCGCCAGACTGATAACGGTGCCATGGTTTACGAGGTAGATCACAGTGACAAGGACAGCAACCAGGAGGTCAAACAATCCTTTTTTCAGTTCGCCCCAGGGCTTCTCGGCCCGGTCATCGAAGTAGCCGGTGGCCATGCATCCAAGGATGAGGATGAGGTATGCACCGTACTCGAGGTTCATGGGTGCGAAGAGTGCAGCGGCCGCCGCGAACACTCCAATGAAGATGAGGCCCGCCCCTCTGGGCTTTCCCGCGGATTTCTTGCCGTCCACCGCAAAGTCTCTGCCGCCGTCCCGGGGGAGCTTGTCCATGAAGGCCCCCGTCAGGAAGAAGGTGCCGAAGAATGCCACCAGCATTCCCACAGGCATCAGTATTTTCGATTCACCGATCAATTGCATCAACATAATTCATGTCTCCATTCTTAATCCAATAACATAATATTATACCACAATTATGTACATCACGCGAGCACTCGAAGGGGGTTCCCCCGCTCGGGGTCGGATGCCCCTCTCAGGGACTGCTCCGCACATGTTACGGCCCCTCCCACCGGGAACTGCATGCCCCTGCCGGGACTGCTCTGTCGTTGGATGGCTCTAAGGAAAATGGATACAGTTACCAGACCATTACGGGGTCGCGGACACTCGACATCCATGTCGAGTTGTCCGCTGAAAACAACATCGTGTTGTTTTCTCCCCTCACACCGGTAACAACATTTTCCGAGAGCCATCACAACTCCTACGCAACTGTCCCGGCAGGGGCATGCAGTTCCCGGTGGGGGCCTCAATCTATGGAATATTGCCATATAATGTACACCAAAATGACAATAGAAGGACAAAGCAAGAAAAAAGGTCTGAAGCTTTTGCTTCAGACCTTTTGTTATGGGACCAACAGGGTTCGAACCTGTGACCTCCCGCACGTCAAGCGGACGCTCATCCCAGCTGAGCTATGATCCCATCTGTGGCTCACGACCACACTATGAGATATTATCATAGAATTGCAGGCGTGTCAAAGAATTTGTGTAAAGAAGTGTTGCCAAAATACCACTATTTCTTCGAGTGGCAACAATCTCCGTCCGGCAGTTGGCCCCGGAGGGGCCTTCTTGCTTTCAAGTGTTGCCACTTGAGGCAATTTGAGAACTTTGGCAACCAGTCTTCACTCGTCCACAAGTTGCCATTTCAAAAATTAGAGTGGTTTTGGCAACAATCCAAGTCTATATACCACTTCTGAAGCCCATCTCAAGCTACAATCAGTTGCCATCCAGACGAAATCGCCTGTTTTGGCAACACTTCACGCCCGACAGAGAGGAAATCCAGCGCCAACGAGAGCCGGGTGCCCTATTCGGGACAATTGCGTAGGAGATGTGATGAGTCTAGGAAAATGTTGTTACCAACCTAAGGGGAGAAAACAACACGATGTTGTTTTCAGCGGACAACTCGACATGGATGTGAGAGCATTGTGTTTCAACACAATGCTCTCGTGTCCTTGCGACCCCGCAAATGGCATCCCGCTATGCCCATTTTCCGTAGAGTCATCCATCGACGGAGCAGTCCCGAAGAGGGCACCCGGCTCTCAATGGCGCATGGGGTTCCAGCCCCCTCCCCGGCGCGGAAATTCAACTAATAGCCGGCGGGAGTTCGTCGCCCTTCGTGAGGTAGAGGGCCTCGACGCGGAGGCCGGAGGCGAAAGCGTACAGAGTGATCTGATGCTGGCCACGGGAGATGTCCGTGCGGACCAGGGGAACCCAGCGCCACACATTCTCCGCGCAGAACCGCCAGATCCGCTTCCCGCCGTTCAGCTCCTCCGGCGGGAACCAGCCGCCGTCCACACCCACAGCCATCCGATACTGGGCTTCGTTCCGGGTCCACACCCGGGCCCAGATCGTGTACTCGCCGCCCGTGACATTCACCCGGTACCGCAGACACGGCGCCGACTTGTCCTCCGCAAACCGCTTCCCCGGATGACGCAGACACATGCCAAGGCCCGACTCCCCGTGGGAAGGACTGTTACAGACATCCCAATCCCCGTTCTCAAAATAAGCATGAAACGAATTTCGGAAGGCAGTAGCCGCCTCCACATACACATGCCCCTCCGATTCCTCGAAGGCATGATTTCCCGTGTCCATGATGGCATCTGCAGAAAGCCGCTCCCCGAAGGACTCCGGGTACACCGTGATGTCCGAATCCGGCACCGTATTGTCCGCATTCCACGCCACCTGCAGCTTCTCCCAGTCGGGGCAATAGATCACCGGGCGCGGCTTCAGCGCCCAGGCTTCCTCCCCGAACAGATCACCGCCCATCGCTTCCTTATCAAACCGCTTCGGCAGCTCCACGAACCGGGACACCGGCACGCCAAGCTGATTGGGCAGCCGCTCCTCCGTGTAGATCACCATGCGGGAAAATGCGAAATACTGATCCACGGCACGGACATGCAGCACATGCTCTCCCTCTGCCAGATTCGGCAGTTCCAGATACATCCGCTCCACACCGTCCCTGATATTGTTCTGCTCCCAGTTGCCCCGGTGCTCGTCGTTGGACTTCGTGCTCAGAACACGCTCCAACCCGTCGTCCACCGCGATGGCCACCCGGATCTGCCCCACGGAATTCAGGGACGGATACCGGTGGATCTCCAGCAGAAAGGCCCCGCTCTTCGGCAGCCGGAAGGAATAATCGATGCCCGCTCCGGCCTCCCGGGCCTGCACCAGATACCCCTTGTAACGGCCTGCCCAGGGGATCACCTGCCAGTCGTCCGTCAGGACACCGCCGCCGAATCCCTCCAGGAAGATCCGATTCTCCCTGCACTCCGGCTCCGGCATCTTCGGCACCCCGGGAACCGGGGGATCCGCCACAGGACAGCAGGCAGGATGCATGGAAGTCCGCGGAGGCGGAAAAACCTCCGGCGTCAGGATTCCGTTCCACTTTCCTCCCGCCATCACGTGATTGTAGTAATTCAGAAGCGCCCGGCGGGCACGGTCATATTCCAGGGAACACTCCGTGAAAAGAGTGGCTCCCGCCTGGTCACAAAGCTTCGCCCGGATGTGGCTCCGGTCCGCAAAATAATACATGGCGTTGGTGTAGTGCGCCGCCAAAACCCGCATCAAAACCAGCTGGAAGAAGGCATCCCGCTCCTCCTCGGGCAGGGAATGATACACTCCCAGACACTCCTCCGTCAGCTGCTCGTAGAAATGCATCCGCTCCGCAGCCTCGTCCCCGTAGCCGTACTGAGCGAAGGTGTCGCTGTCCATCTGCTCCAGCTTCCGCACATTGGTCACCTGATCGAACCGGGCCAGATCGCTGGCCAGCCGGTTGCCGATGTCCCCGGTAAAGGTCTCGTTCAGCCAGCGGCGGATAAAGAGCATCGTGTCCTCGATCTCCTCGTCCGGCCGCCCGGCGTTCCAGGAAAGATAAGCATAGAAAGAGATCTGCTGCTCCAGAGGCTTCAGGGCGCCGAAGTTCGTCACCCACAGCTTCCGGATGCCCTGATCGTAGGCCTTCATCAGCTCGTTGGCCGTCTGCGCCAGGGGAATGCTGCAGATAAAGAGATAGGATCCTCCGGGGGGTGCCCAGTAAGAATTGTGGTAGTACAGGCCATTGCCGCCCTTCCGCGCCTTCTCCTTCGCGCCGGGATAGCGGCGGACATAGCCGTAATTATCGTTGGTCCAGATGAGGGTCAGATCCTCCGGCACCTTGAGGCCGTTGTCGTACAGCTCCAGCACCTCTTTGTAGGGCACGAAGATCTTCATGGTATCCCGGCCAAGATGCTCCTGCAGGATCTTCTCCTGGTCCGCCATGACCTGCTCCAGGAGCTTGATGCGGGCATTCCGAAGTGCCTCGCCTTCCAAGTCTTTCAGACCTCTGGTCTCGAATCCGGAGTCATGAATGCCACGCATGCCAAGGGTATAGCTCACCTCGAAATCCCGGTTCTGGTCCACGCTCTCGGCCCAGTATTCCTGCAGGATCTCCCGGTTTCTGCCCTCGATGGTGTAGTCGTACTCGATGCCTTCATAGCCCTTCTTCGCCAGCCAGGGCATCCACTCCCGGTTGTTGCTCCGCATCAGCATGTCGCAATGGGAGGTGCCCACCACGATTCCCATCCGATGGGCCAGCTCGCCGTTCTCCCGCTTCACATTGAAGGAATTCACGTGCATGGCGGGCCAGATATAGTTCAGCTTCAGCCGCAGCAGCAGCTCAAAGATCTTCTCATAAGCAAGAACGCCGATGGTCTCCTCGTGAAAATACCCCTTCACCCAGGCTTCCAGCTCTTCCTCGTCGTTGATAAAGACGCCGCGGTATTCCACGGTGGGATAGCTGGAATCCTCGAAAAGATCCGGGATCTCCACCTGCTCTTTCGCCCGCACCGGCACATCCGCGAAGAAGTACCAGGGACTGACTCCCAGAAACCGGCGGCTGAATTCGTAAATGCCGTAGATGGTGCCTCTCCGGTCCGCACCCAGGATGAGGATCTCGTCCCCCACCACACGGATGAAATAGCCTTCCTTGTGCTTCAGCGCGTCCCGAATCTTGCCGGATTCCAGGTCCCGGTGGTGCTCGATGCTTCCCACAAGGAAATGCTTCCCGCTGCCCTCGCCGAAGTTCAAGCCGGCTCCCAGCACTTTATTCAGGTCCGATGCCAGATTCGCCACAGCGATCCGGACCGCCTCGTCCTCTTCGGGTTTGATGAGGATTCCGAGTGTTTCTCCCTTTTGCAGTAACATGTTATCTCTCCCCCGGCCTCGCGGTCTATCCGCAAAGCCTCGTTATCCTGATAAGTCAAAAGAACCGTCCCCGTGACTCCCTGACTCATTCGATGGTCAGTTCGATCTCCTCATCCTCCGGCAGGATGCCGTCGTCGCAGCCGAGGCGCAGCACACGCCGGCCGGCGGGCAAAGCCGGAAGGATCAGGTCAAAGTCCAAAGGACCGGTCTGCAGCACGGGCAGCACGGATGCGGTCTCGTCATCGTCTGCCACGGCTCCGGTCACATACACATCATGGGGCGCCGGTGTGATATGAGCATTGATCTCCGCCTGAATGCTCACCACATCCCGGATGCCCTCGTTGGGCGCAAGATCCGATACTTCCTGAGCCGGGTCCCACACCTTCACATGAAGGATGGACTCGGTGTCAGCCGGATACTTCGTTCCCGAAGTCAGCTCCATCCGGGGCCGGAAAACCGTCCGGGGGATGGGGTATTGCTTGGTCGGGATCTCATAGTGGTACCCGTTTCCGGACTCCGGCACGGTAGGATACGGGTACAGGGAATCCCGCGGGGTCCCGGGCGCCGGTGCATCCAGCACCACCTTGCGGGTCTTGCGCTCCGGGATCACCATCAGGTTCTCCACGCCTGTGGTAAAGTATGGCTGCCCCGGCACCAACTCCGCATTGGTATGCCGCCGGAAATGATTCTCCACGCAGACGATCTCGTTCCGCAGTCCCTTTTTGTCCTTGGAGTCCTCCCGGTCATCCGTATGACCTTTGGAGTGATCCAGAGTCACATCCTTCACATCGTCCAGCACCACAAAGGGGCGCTCGTCCGCCAGATAGGTGCGGCAGTTCAGATTCCGGACCTTCAGGCCCTCCACATGTCTCGCGTACATGCCATAGGCAGGCAGGATGCCCCAGTTTTCCGGCTCGGGATAGACATCCACGCACTCCGGCACATTGAAGGGATCCGGCTGCCAGCTTCCGTCCTCCGGGTTATAACGCACCCGGGGAAGCAGGGCTTCGTTCTTCGCAAAAAAGCTGTTCACCAGCCAGGGCAGGCTCTGCACCCGCTTCGGTGCTCCTCCCTGAGAATACGCCCAGAGAGTGTTGAGCTGACGCTGCTCTGTGGCCATTTCCATAGTGATGCCGCCACGGTATTCCACCGTCACTTCCTGCATCTCCACATTGCGGATAGGGCTGTCCGTAAGGCCCATCAGGATAATGGGATAGCGGGGATCCGCGTTGAAGATCCGCACCTTCCGGATCATGATGTTCCAGGCACTTGCCAGCTGTTTGCTTCCCACTGCATTGGCCCGCAGGAAGGGAGACTCTTCCGGATCCTCTCCTGTGCCGTTCGCCGGGTTGCTGTTGCAGGGCTGCTCCTCGTTCTGCACCCGGATATCAGACAGGCTATCCACCGTCACCTCTTTCGTCCGGTTGTAGGAAGGCTGGTACCGTCCCGGCGGGAAGGAACCGTAGTTTTCACCGGAAGGGAAGACCCATTCCGGATGGTCAATTCTGACATCTATATCATGTTTGACAGCGGGATCGGAGTTCAGACCCGTGACGGGATACCGTCCCCGGTCACCCACTCGGATAAAGATAGGGCTGGAACTCACATCCTGCATATCGCAGAATTCCAAAGTAATATCATGAAGCGGCGCGCAGTCCACCGTCTCCAGCGCAAAGCCTCTGCATCTCCGGAACCGGACTCTGCGGACCGTGATGGTATGGCATCCACCGGTACTCTCGGTGCCGAATTTGATCCGTCCCGTGGGGCCGCCCCGGTCGTCCGCCACCACCTTGGAAGTGGTGAAGGTATCATCATACACGCTGCCCGCATCGTATCCGAAGACAGTGCATTCCTCGATGAGCACGTTCTCCGTGGGCCGGATCACGCCGCCTCCCATAGAAGATTTCATGACGATGGCATCGTCCGTCAGGGAATTGAAGGTACAGTGCCGTACCGTCACGTTTTTGCAGGCATCAATGTCCAGTCCGTCCCGGTTGGTGTCCACCATCAGGTGCTCCAGATAGAGATTGTCCACGCAGGTGGCAAGGATGGCAAAGTGACCGCCGATGAGGATGGAGAATCCCTCCAGCAGCACGTTTTTGCAGCGCACCAATGCGATGGCCTTGTTGCCGAACCAGGTTCCCTGATGTCCCGGCTGTTCCCGGTCCGGGGTATCGTCACAGTCTGCTCCCGACAGAACAAACTCCACCTCTCCCGTATCGGAATGGACAAATCTTCCGTCGATGAGGCCCGGTCCCGTGATCCGGACATTCTCCGCATCATGGGCATAGAACAGGCTGTTGGCGAAGTAGGTATGTCCTCCGTCCTGGATCCCCTTGCAGGGATTCACCTCCGGCGGCAGATAGTTGCCCCCGTCGATCTCCGGTCTGCCGGCGCGCAGCACCGTCCCCTCGGAAAAGAGGATGGTGACATTGCTCTGCAGTTCGATGGTATAGACGCAGAACGTCCCGCGGGGGAGCTGAACACAGCCGCCGCCCTCCTCAGAGGTCTCCCGGATGAGATTGTTCAGGATCTCCGTATTCCGGGCGCCGCTGCAGGACGAACGCAAGCCCGCCGTCGCCGCGCTTTTCATATTTCGATAATGGGAAACAAATGAAGCCTGAGAAAGGTCAGAACCTGTCGCGATTTGCATATGAATAATCTCCTAAATCCCTATTATATCGCATTCTTTCAGACATTTATACCCTTGAATCTTTGATTTTTCGCACAAACATACCCCTCATAACCTTGGCATTTTGCCCAAAGAAAAGGAGCCATCCCTTTCGGAATGGCTCCCTGCTATTTCTCTCTTTTCCCCCTTGGAACACGGAGGCGTCTTACTTAGGCAGCTTGGTGCTGTTGCCATCCTGGTATGCCTGCAGTCTCTCGGCTGCGATCTCAGCATATCCGGCATCAGCATACTCCTGTGCCAGCTGATCGTACAGAGCGTCAAACTCTGCGGGATCACACATGGTCAGCTTATCTCTGGAAACGGTGTACTTCTCAAGCAGGGTTGCCTGATACTCAGCTACAGCGTCGATGGCAACTGCGAAGTTACAATCGGATACTGCATAACCTGCGTTAGCGATATCCAGCTGTCCATAGTAGTTTGCAATGATATCATCGGTGAAGTCCTGAGGAAGGTTATGAGGGGTGTTTGCATAGATCACATCCTCGATGGTTCCTGCGGTTCTTGCCTCGATGACGATGCACCAGTAGTCCTTGCTGTTGTTGAAGCCCTGCTTGCACTCGCCGTCATAATCAGCAACTGCAACGGGAAGTCCGTCTTCGCCATAGTTGAAGTTCTCGCCTTCGATACCCCACTGGAAGGTGAAGAGGTTCTCGGGCTGGCTCAGCCACTCCATGTACATCCATGCTGCCTTGACTTCGTCGTCGGTAGCGGTGCTGGAGAAAGATACCATCATACCGAAGGGATTGTTTGCGCGGAATGCGGGAACAGTGCCGCCATCGGGATCGGAAACGTTCTTGGAAACCTTAACAGCAAGCTTGCCGTCGGGGTTGTTGTCATAGAAAGCAGTCAGGAAGTCCATGGAACCGGAGATGTATCCGCCCCAGCTCAGAGCCTTGCCGTTGACAAAGTCAGCCTTTGCAGTCTCAGCATCGACGGTGTAGTACTCAGGATTGATGAGGCCAAGGTTGTACTGCTCGTTTGCTCTCTTCAGCAGAGCCTTGTTTGCATAGTTGCCAAGTGCAGGGATCGCATAGTCGCCGTAAACCGCCCAGTCTTCCTCATCCAGAGGGAAGGATCTGTATGCATAGTTCTGGTCAACGCCGGCGCCGGATACGATGGATCCGCCCAGAGGATACTCGCAGATGCCTTCGCTCTTCAGCTTCAGCAGCATCTCCTTCTCCTCAGCCCAGGTGGAAGGATACTCGGTGTAGCCGATCTGCTCCAGCCAGTCCTGACGATAGAAGCTGATGAAGGTGTAGTTGGTGTTGTAGTAAGGTCTCTCAGCCAGCACGAAGTAGGTCTCTCCGCCCAGATCGGTGTAACCCAGCTGATCGTTCTTTACCATGTTTGCGTAGTAGGTGGGAGCCACTGCCTTGAACTCGTCAAGGTCGATGGTTCTCAGATAGCCATCGGATGCCCACTGTGCCTGCTTGGGGAAGTCATACTCCATGAGGATGGTGGGAAGATCCTCAGCCGCTGCCAGCAGTGCATAGCTGGTAAGAACATCGGAACGGGTGATGGGAACATACTCAACGGTGATGTTGTTGGGATCGCCGAAGTTCTCCTGTACCCACTTGGTCCAGTAGTTGTTGGAAACATCGGGAACGCCCTCAGCGCCTCTGTCGTATACAGGGATCTTCAGGGTGACATTCTCAGCGAATGCGCCGGTCTCGGCAGCAGGTGCCTCGGTCTCGGTAGCTGCGGTCTCGGTCTTCTCGGTGGTGGTGCTGGTGGTGGACTCGGTAGCAGCGGGTGCAGCGGTCTCGGTAGCTGCGGGCTCCTCGCTTCCGCATCCTGCCAGCATGCTCATTGCCATAGCGCCGGTCAGCACAGCGGCAAGAGACTTCTGAAGGACATTCTTCTTCATAATTCTTCCTCCTTAATGATTATGAAAAACAAGTTTTTAGTTAGGTCCCGTCGCCGGGTAACTATCGTTTTCAGCGGGCATCAGCCCTTGACGGCGCCGATCATGGCACCCTTTACGAAATACTTCTGCAGGAAAGGATAGATGCAGATGATGGGGATGGTGACGAACATGATGCAGGCAGCCTGGAGTACCTCGGGGGTACTGGTGACTGCAGAGGCCTCGGACAGGGTTGCGGTCTGCGCATCCGCTGCGGAGGACACCAGCTGGGACAGCTTGTACTGCGCCATCTTCAGCTTCTCGGACTGGATGTAGTACTTGTTGTCCGCGTATGCATTCCAGCGTCCCACTGCGTAGAAAAGTGACAGGGTTGCCAGAATGGGCTTGGACAGGGGAAGCACGATCCGGAATAAAATCTGGAAATTCGATGCTCCGTCGAGGAAGGCCGACTCTTCAAGCGAGTCCGGAATGTTGGCCTGGAAGTTGGTCTTCATGATCAACATGTTATAAGGCGAATAGATCAGGGGCAGGATCAGTACCCACATGGTGTTGTACAGGTGCAGGTTCTTGATCAGCAGGTACGCGGGGATCAGGCCGGCGCCGAAGTACATGGGGAACATCAGCAGGAAGGTGAATACCAGTCTTCCCTTCAGGCGCTTCTTGGAAAGGGGGTATGCCGCACAGGTGCAGGCAACCATACCAAGAACGGTGAACAGCAGTGTGACGAACACGCTGTAGAAGAAGGAACGAACCAGGGATCCGTCGCTGAAAATGGATGCGTATGCATCGAAGGTCACCTGCTTGGGCCAGAAGAAAACCTTCTTGGCAAGCACCATGGAGTTGCTGGAAATGGACTTCGCCAGCAGATGCACAAAGGGCAGGATGCAGGTCATGCACAGGATGACGATGATGGCCATCATCACGAAGTCGCTGACTCTGAATTTGTTTATGGCACGGCTTCCGTCGGAGGCCGCATTTTCTTCGTATCCGATCTCTTTTTCTTTCTTGCTCATCTTCCCAATCCTTTTCTTCCGGTCTTACAGCAGACCGTCTTCTCCCAGCTTCTTTGCGAACTTATCCGCAGCCACCACCAGGATCAGTCCGACAATGGACTGGAAGAGGCCGACCACGGTAGCCTGGCTGAACTTGGAGCCTGCCAGACCCTTTTCGTAAATGTAAACCGCCAGCTGGTACTGGAAGTCGCGGACCTGTGAATTATAGAAGGAATCCAGACGCTCGTAGTTACTTCCCATCAAGCGTCCCAGACTCATGATCAGCAGTGTGACCACGGTTCCCTTGATGCCGGGAAGGGTGATGTGCCACATTCTCTGCCAGCGGTTTGCGCCGTCGATCATGGCCGCTTCATACAGCTCGCCGCTGATGCCGGTGATAGCTGCCAGGTAGATGATGGTTCCCCATCCCATTCCCTGCCAGACACCGATGAGCAGGTAGGTCACCGCCCAGTGATACTTCTCCGTCAGGAAGGGGATACCGTTTTCGATCCAGCCGGCGTTCATCAATGCGATGTTCACCAGACCGGAGGAAGGACGGAACATGGTATATGCAACGCTTCCGATGATGACCCAGGAGAGGAAGTGAGGCAGATACAGGATGGTCTGCGTCACTTTCTTGAACTTCTGGTACCGGAGCTCGTTGAGCATCAATGCCAGAATGATGGGCATCGGGAAGCCCACCAGCAGATCCAGGAAGTTGAATACCAGGGAAGCCTTCAGGGACTGGATGAAGTCCTTATCCTTGATTACCTTCTTGATGATCTCCAGGCCCACATACTCACTGCCGGCCCAGCCCTTGGCGGGTTTGTAATTATAGAAGATCATCCGCATTCCCGGATATGCCGCATAGCTGAAGATGAAGACCAGTGCCAGGGGAACCAGCAGCATCAGATATAGTTGCCAGTCTCTCTTGATGGCTTTCTTCCAGGTGTAGTCATCTTTGACCCGCACCTTATTCTCTTTCCGGACCGCTGCTGCTCTGGACATTTTCTTTCTCCGTTGCTTTTCTTGTTCTCTTCATATCAACTTGCACAATCAAAAAGAGCATAGATACAAAATCGTTGTGATTTTGCCTATGCTCATTCTAGAATAACCCTTTTCGGTTCTCTAATCATTTGGCGAAAAATGATTAGCAAAAACGACCACTTATTTTGGTAAAAAATATCCGATTGTGACATTTGCGAAAACTGGAACTGTGCAATTTGTACATTTTGCTTATGAAACCAGTTCCGTTATTCTTTCAGTTCCTGGGCCGCCATCCAACCGCTGTATTCCAATATGGAAGTGTTGTCGGAAGCGTTCATTTTCCGCCGCCACTCGCTGGGCTGAGTTCCCATGATCTCCGCGAAATGCCGGTTGTAGCTGGAAATACTGCGGAAGCCCACCCGCTCGGAGACTTCGAGGATGGAGTCCTCTGTGGTGCGCAGTAGTGCACAGGATTCCAGGATCCGCGTGGTGTTCAGGTAATCCAGGGGGCTTGTATTCATGATCTCATGGAAGACTCTGCGGAAGTGGGTCTGGCTCAGATGGCACATATCCGCCAGATCTTCGATGGGAAAGTTCTGCATGTAATTGTCCCGGATATAATCCAGCGCAGGGCTGATGACCAGAGCATTTTCGGCCCCTTCCTCCTTGATCTGCGCAACCGGCACATTGGCCGCATAAACCCGCATAAGAGCCATGGAAAGGGCCAGAAACAGGCCTTTTACGGCGAACTGATAGTTCAGCTTCTTTCCTTCCATCTCCCGGATGATGCTGGTCACATAATGGTAGATATCCGGGTGTTCCTCCCGGTTCAGGATCATGCGGGCATTCTCCTGCAGGTCCTTGAAAATGGCATAATTCGGGAATGAATCGGTAAAGTATCCCCGGAGCAGATCGTTAGGTTCCACAAAGAGATAGGACCAGAGACTGGCGGTTCCCTTCGTAGAATAGGTAGTATGTGGGATATTCCGGCTGATCACCGTCACATCCCCGGCCCGGAACAGGTGCTTCGTCCCGTCGTATTCCATATATCCGCTGTCCGACAGGCAGATGCCGATCTCCAGGCAGTTGTGGAAGTGCAGCTTTCCCGAAGGAACATCGGAAATATGCCATCTGTCGCCGGAAAGAAGCAGGATGGGGAAGTTGATGGGAAGCTCATAATTTCGGTATTCGATGACGGTTTTCTTGGGTTTTGACATGATCAGTTCCTTTTCTTCCTTATATATGAAGAGCAGCGAGAGTCCGTTTTGTCAACTTTTCCTTAAACTTTACGTAAACTCACCGAGACCATGGTAACATATCTAGCCGTTTTTGCACAGTTTTTTTCGAATAGTGAGAAGATTTTTCGACCACGATTCCACTATAATTTACCATGTATAAGGGCAAATTGGGTGTGCATTTCCGTCAATATGCCCACAAACAGCGATTTTCACATTCCTGCCGGAGCTTCCGGCAAAGGAGGATCATTTTGGGAAACCTCATTTATGACAAGAATCAGATTGAAGATGCCATCGACCGGGTGGTGAAGCGCACCATGCGCATGGACCTCACCTGGGACTGGCCCTGCGGTGTGGCATACTACGGCATTGCCACCGCTTATGAAGTGACGGGCAAGGAGGAGTATCTGAAACTTCTCAAGGACCGGGTGGACGAGTACATCGAGATCGGTCTGCCGAAGGTCTGGACCGTCAACACCTGTGCCATGGGTCACGCCATGCTGACCCTGTATCAGGCCACCGGCGAGGAAAAGTATCTGGACATCGCCAAGAGTAAGCTGGACTATCTCACCAACAAGGCTCTCCGTTTCGGGGACAACGTGCTTCAGCATACCGTCTCCGCCAACAACGATTTCCCGGAGCAGGCCTGGGCCGACACTCTGTTCATGGCTGCCTTCTTCCTGCTGCGGGCAGGCGTCCTGCTGAAGGATGAGAAGATGGTGGACGACTCTCTGAATCAGTATTACTGGCACATCAAATACCTGCAGGATCCGGACTCCGGCCTCTGGTATCACGGCTACAACAATATTACGAAGGATCACATGTCCGGCTTCTACTGGGGCCGTGCCAATGCCTGGGCTGCATACACCATGTCCCAGGTGGGCAAGATCCTCCCCGAGGCATACCTGTATCCGAAGTTCCTGGATGTGGTGGGCTCTCTCAACGAGCAGCTCTCCTCCCTGAAGCTTCTGCAGACCGAGGACGGACTGTGGCGCACCATTCTGGATGACGAAGAATCCTACGAGGAGATCTCCGCTTCCGCCGGCATCGCCGCAGCCATGATCGACAAGGGAAATCCCCTGCACATCAAGTACATCAACAAGTCCATCGAGGGCCTGCTGAAGAATATTTCCGAGGACGGCCGCGTCCTCAATGTGTCCGGCGGTACCGCTGTCATGAAGGATCGTGACGGCTACCGTAACATCTCCCGCGACTGGATCCAGGGCTGGGGCCAGGGTCTCATGCTTGCATTCCTTGCGGGGGTTCTGAACTACGACAAAGTACGGAGCGACGGAGCACTTTAATATGATTTCCTACACCTTCGGGAGCGACAACGGGAATCAGGTAACTGCCGATACCCTTTATAGCGAAGATCGGGGCTACGGGTTTCTCACGGAAGAAAACCGCAGTCTTTCCGAACTGCTCTCTCTTCCGGAGATGACCAACGGATTTACGGTGCCCTTCTGGCTGGCGGATGAGAAGTTTTCGCTTCTGACCACCGAGCCGGACAGCGTCACCCTGAATTCCCGGGAATGCATGCGGATGCTGTTGGAACGGGGTCTGATGGGGCGCACCGAGGATGGCTCGGATTACGCAAAACGGCTCTTTCCCATGACCTTTCTTCACCGGCTGACCTCGGGCTGCAATGCCAGAGTGTCCGTCACCCTGGATGTGGACGGGGAACCTTCCCCGCTTCCGGTGGCTGTCTTTTCCGGCCGGAGAAGCCTTGCATGGCTTCAGCACGTAAAGCCCGGAGAGACCATCGTCGCTCAGTTTGTTGCCAATACCGAAGATTTCATTCCGCGAAATCACACGGAGGAAGTAAAGGGCGGCCTGCTGGCCATCACTTTAGTCTCCCCTCATGTGCGCCTCCGCCGGATCACCATCGAGCCCGGGATTTATCCCACGGTTGCCATCGCCGGTGATTCCACAGTCACGGATCAGCCCGCGGATTATCCTTACCTCCCCGCCACCAGCTACAGCGGTTGGGGACAGATGCTGCAGTTCTTCCTTGGCAGCCGCATCGCCGTGTCGAACCATTCCCACAGCGGTCTCACCACGGAAAGCTTCCGCAGCGAGGGACATCACCGGATCTTCATGCGTTATCTTCAGCCCGGGGATCTTGCTCTCCTGCAGTTCGGTCACAACGATCAGAAGCTGGATCATCTGAAGGCTTCCGGCGGATACCGGCAGCGTCTTCTGGAATATATCGAAGAACTGTTGGAGCGGGGCGTGCAGCCCGTGCTCATCACCCCTTTGGGGCGGAATTCCTGGACCGCGGACGGGGAGTACAATGATCTCCTCTCCGAGTATGCGGAGGAAGTGATCCGCATCGGCGCGGAACGGAATGTTCCGGTGATCGATCTCCACGGTTACTCTGTCGATCTCATCAAAAAACTGGGACGGGAGCAGGCAAAAGCCTATTTCTTCCCCAAGGATTTTACACACACCAACGACTGCGGTGCTTTTCTCATGGCCGCATTTATCGCAGGCCGTTTGGGCCGAATGAACGATCTGTGCAAGTGCAGCTTTTCTTCCGCTGCAGGCAAAGAGTTCTTCACGCCGCCGACCCACGCTGCGGCGCCGCTTCCTCCCACTAGCTACCGGGGTTCCCTCCCCGGGGAGGAAGTTTTGGGGGAAATTGATCGTCCGGAGGACGACCTGACCCGGGTGGAAGCTTTGGACTTTCTCATCAAGGCAGCCCGCTTCTTCCCCACCAATGTTTACAACGACCTGTTCACGGATGTCATCGGCCACGAATGGTACGCCGGCACCGTACAGTGTGCTTATTCCAGCGGCTTTCTGCCCGCGGAGATGAGTGAGGCTTCGGAATTCCATCCGGAAGATCCCATCTCCTATGCAGAGTTTATCGCACTGGCCATCTCTGCCGCGCGGAGCAGGCAGGATGTAAAAACCGGCGAACCGGGGGATTTCGAGAAGTCCCTTCCGACAGACCTGGCGTGGACCGCGCCTTACCTTCGCAGTGCCATCGCCATGGGATATGCGGATGGGAAGGATACGTTTGACCGGCAGATTCATCGCCGGGAAGCCGCGGATTTCTGCCACCGCATGAATCTGTAAGATCAAAGAAATACACGCAGGCATGGCTTGCGATGTGACCTTTCGGGGCACCATACTGCTATCCCGATATCACGAACTGAGTGGGAGGATTACGAAAATGTCAGAGGCACAGAATCAGTCGAAGGGCGGATTTACGCTGCCCGGAGAAGCAGGCTATGAAAAGCTGACATTGGAACTTGCACAAAAGTGGGGCGCGGATGTCATCCGCGACAGCGACGGAACCGTGCTGTCGGATGAGATCCTGGAAGCCGGTTACGGCATCTACTCCACCATATGCATCATCCGGGATCACAATGCCTGGGCGGAAAAGAATCAGGACAAGCTCCAGCAGACCTTCCTGATGACTCATCCCCGGACGGCCACGGATGGTTACCTTACCGTGCACTTGCTGGAGGATTTCTTTGACCAGCAGTTCCGCGTGAACGCCACCGCTCCCTCCCTGAAGCTCTGGCAGGTCTTCGACCGCACCACGGGAACCGAGGTGAATCCCCGCTTCTGGACCTACGACAGCGAGTCCGGTAATGTGACCATCCAGCGTGTCATTCCCTGGCATCAGTACACGGTGAACTTCCTTGCATATCGTATCTGGGAAGAGATCTCCATGTATAATCACACCACCAACCACTGGGACAAAGAGCATCTGATGCAGATTGATCCCATCTATCCCGAGACCCAGGAGTACCTGCTGGGCTGGATGAAGGACTGGTGTGAATCCCATCCCGCCACCACAGTGGTTCGCTTCACTTCCATGTTCTACAACTTTGTATGGATCTGGGGCGCTTCGGAACGGAACCGGAATCTGTATTCTGACTGGGCTTCCTATGATTTCACGGTGAGCCCCCGGATGCTGGATCTCTTCGAGCAGGCGAAAGGGTACCGCCTGACCTCTGAAGATTTTATCAACGGCGGCGCGCTGCATGTCACGCACATGCCTCCTACGGCGCGCCAGCTGGACTACATGGATTTTGTGGCCAATTTTGTCAGCACCTTCGGCCGCAAGCTGGTGGACCTGGTCCACAGCTACGACAAGAAGGCTTATGTCTTCTACGATGACAGCTGGATTGGCGTGGAGCCTTACGGCAAGTATTTTAAGAACTTTGATTTCGACGGTCTCATCAAGTGCGTGTTCTCCGGTTATGAGGCGCGCCTGAATGCAGCTGTGGATGTGCCCACCCATGAGCTTCGCCTGCACCCTTACCTGTTCCCTGTGGGGCTCGGCGGACTGCCCACCTTTATGGAGGGCGGTGATCCCACCCGGGACGCGAAGATTTACTGGAATAATGTGCGCCGCGCTCTGCTGCGGGCCCGCATCGACCGGATCGGACTGGGCGGCTATCTACACCTGACGGAGGACTTCCCGGATTTCCAGGATTATATCGCGAAGATTGCGGACGAGTTCCGCACGATCCGCTCCTTCCATGAGAGCGGCGCACCCGTTAAGCTCCCATGCAAGGTGGCTGTGCTGCACAGTTGGGGAAGTCTCCGCTCCTGGAGTCTTTCCGGGCATTTCCATGAGACTTACATGCACGATCTGATCCATGTGAACGAGGCTCTTTCCGGTCTCCCGGTGGATGTGGATTTCATCAATTTCGAGGATGTGAAAGCCGGAAAGATCCGGGAGTATCAGGTGATCATCAACGCGGGCGCTGCCGGAACCGCATGGAGCGGCGGAGATGTCTGGGCACAGCCGGAAGTGGTGGAGATCCTGACGAAGTGGGTTCACGAGGGTGGCACCTTCATCGGTGTGAACGAGCCTTCCGCAGTATCCGGACGGGATTCTTTCTTCGCCATGAGTCATGTGCTGGGTGTGGATGAGGATACCGCAGCAAGAGTCTGCCACGGCAAGTGGAGTTTCCAGACTTGCGTGATCCCGGGTCTGCTTCCCGCAGGTAGTCATGTTGGCTTGCGGTCCCGCGTGCATCTTACGGATGGAAATGCTTTGGTACTGATCGAGGAAGATGGGGCACCGACATTGTCGGTGAACAAGTTTGGCTCCGGCCTTGGCATTTATCTCAGCAGTTTTGAGACGGATGTATGCAACAATCGTCTGCTGCTGAATCTACTGCTCTACGGCTGCCATCTGGATCTGAACCAGGCTTACCTGACGGACAACGCGAATGCTGAATGCGCTTACTATCCCGCTTCCCGCAAGCTGGTGGTGATCAACAATACAGACCGCCCGCAGGACGTGACGGTCCGGACGGAGTCCGGCGAGGAAGTGTTCCGGGATGTGGCGGCATTTGATACAGTGATCCGGAAGATTTAAGGAGGGAATGTTATGATCCGCAAAGGTTTTAAGATGAAGCTGTATCCGGGGATGGAGCAGGAATACGAGAAGCGTCACAATGAGCTTTGGCCGGAGATGCAGGAGATGATCCACGCCCACGGCGGGCACAATTACAGTATCTACCTGGATCCGGAGACGCTGGTGCTCTACGGTTATATCGAGATCGAGGATGAGGAACTGTGGGCCAAGAGTGCTGACACTGCCATCAATCGGAAGTGGTGGGATTTCATGGCAGACATCATGGAGACGAACCCGGACAACTCTCCGGTGGCGGTGGATCTGCACCCGGTGTTTCATTTAGACTAGTGTATACTTTTCCTGAATGTCAAACAGAGCAGGCTGACGCCTGCTCTGTTTTGTTTGCGTGTTCCGCTCTGTAGGGGGCGTATCCCCTGTGGGGACTGTTCCCACAGGGGATACGCCCCCTACAGAGCCGGGATTGCATCCCCCACATAGCATAAATGTTGCCATAACCCACTGAATACTGCAAATGGCAACATTTTGAAGTCTATCACGTGCGCGGAGCGCGTCTTGCTTAGCCCTTTTGTTGCCAAAACTCGTTGAAAATACGAAATGGCAACTGGTCTCTAGGAAAAACCAGTTGCCATTTTCGGGGAAAGCAGGATTATGGCTACAAATCCGGGTTTAAAAGCCGGCAAGAGCCGGAAAAGCAAGAGAAAAGTGTTGCCAGTGTCTGGAAATGCCCACATATGGCAACAGTTTACAGGATCTCCTTAGCATATACTGCCTCGGTGGTAACGCTTGTTGCTTCGGCAGCAAATCCACTTTTCAGTTCCGGCCAGCGGTAGATGTAGACTTTCTGACCTGCCTTCAGGGGTTGGACGCGGAGTTCGGCGGTGAAGGTGTCTGCATCGGGGCCGGCGAGGAGGCGGGCACCGATCTGCCACTTGCCTTCGATGTAGAAGTCGTCGGCAATCTTCTTGCCATCTTTCCACAGCTGTGCGGAGTAGCCGGCATAGTTCATATTCACGTAGACTTCATCGGATGCTTTCAGGTTTTCAACCACCAACTCATACACTGCATTGCTGCTGCCATCGGATGGCTGGATGAGTTTCAGTTCTGCGGAGCTTGTGTTTGCCAGTGCTTCAGTACTCTCGTAGGTTACAAGGCCTCGGTCATCTGCGCTCTTTCGAGCGAATCCCTCAGGTGCTTTTCCCAGATCCGGATAAACTGCGAATCTGACATGATCGTCATTTCTCTTGCGGCTGTAGCATACCACACTGCCATCTTCTCTCACGATCAGATCACTGCTTTCGTCCGAAATCAGGACGTGATCCTCTCCCCATTTGCATGCTCTCCAGGCTTCGCTGCGGCTCAGATGCAGCACCTTCGCAGGGGTTCCCTCCCAATCATATTCCGGTTCGTTGTCGCCATAGAATACATAGGTGGGCTCTGCTCCCGCCAGCTTCATCAGAGGCGTTACCTTCGCTTTCTTCAGGGTACTTTCACCCAGCTTCAATCCGAAGGGCCAGAAGAAATAATCTCCGGTGTTTACGTCATAGGTCCCGAAGTCAACCAGCGTAGTGCCATCAGCGCCGACTGCCTGCAAATGAGGACCGGGGTGCGCATCCATGGGATAGTGCCGGAGGTAATTGTTGACGAAAAAGAATCCGCTCTTACCATCCTCGGCTGCTCTCACTGCCGTCCGCAAGGTCTTCCGGTCGGAATACTCGGGGACCTCTCCCTGCTGGACGAAGGATGTCTCGCAGATCTCCTCTTCGAAATCATGGACAAATCTTGCAATAGTGCGGATACCGCGCCAGGAACCATTCAGCTGGCCATACTCCCGGATGGGAGCCTGGAAATCATAGGACTTCTCCGGCAGGTCGCTGGTGTGATCCACTGCCACAGTCTCCTCCAGAGAGGTCAGATGACCGTCCGGATTGGTGCCGCCATGGTACATGTAATAGCCCAGCAGATTGGCGCCGCTTCCCAGCTTTGCCACCGTCATGGCCACCACATCGTCTGCCTTCACCTCCGGTCTGCGATGACCGGTGACCTGCATGCCACCGCCAAGCTCCGCCGTCAGATATGGAAAGTTCGCCAGATCAAAGGTGAGGCCTCTACGGACGCCATAGTCCGATGCAATGTTGTGATCGTTCCGCTCCGGGGTGAACAGGTAGTTCACACTGGGCGGGATCTCTTCCGTGTTAGGATCCCAGGGAGCCTCGCAATAACCGCCCATAACGGGAAGCATCTCACCGGTGACAGCTCCGCCCCAACCGGTGGCAGTGTAGACAGGGACCACCATTCCGCAGTCCTGCGCCATCTTCCGGAGGTTCCGCATGTGCTGCTCGCCTTCTTCGCCGCCCATTCCGCCGGCATGGCCGAACTCGTTCTCGATCTGGATGGCCACAATGGGACCGCCGGCCCCCACCAGCTCATCCTTCACCTGTGCTGCAATCTGCTCATAGAAATCCTTCGCATGAGCCAGATAAGGCGCATCGTTGGAACGCAATGTATAGCCCTGCTCCGCAGCCTCCTCCGCCAGCCAGTCCGGGAATCCACCTCTGCGGACTTCCGCATGGGACCAGGGGCCGATGCGCAGCACGCACTTCATGCCGCACTCGCCAATGAGCCGGACAAACTCATGCAGATCCTTGTTTCCGGTCCATTCATACTGTCCCCGGATTTCCTCATGGTGTACCCAGATGACATAGGTGGACACCCAGTCCACCCCGCCGGCCTTCATCTTCTCCAGTTCCGCTTTCCAGCTGTCCCGGGGGATCCGGCTGTAATGCGCCTCCGCCATAATGGGGAAGATCCGCTTGCCGTCCAGTAGAATGGTCTTACTGTCATAAGACAGGGTATTCCAATCGGACAGTGTTACCGATCCATTGTTCAAACTCATTTCTTAGTTTCCTTTCTTCGGTCAATCTAGATTCCGAACCATACAGATACCTATGCCACCGGATCTCACGGACATGTTTTTGCTGCGGTCCGGAACACGCTATACCAACTGCTCCAGCAGTGCCGAGCATCCTTCTTCAATCTGCCGGTACACGCCCGCAAAATCCCCGGTATACCAGGGATCGTCAATATCCTCCGGATGACCCGTGAAGTCCATCAGAAGGTGGATCCGATTGGAGTACTCCGGTCCCAGGATCCGCTGCATGTAGGAGATGTTCATCTTCTCCATACCAACGATGTAATCATAGCACGCGCCGTCTTCCCGTGTCATCTGTCTTGCATGATGGCCATCGCATCCGATGCCATGCTTTGCCAGTTCCTTCCTCGCCGGCGGATAAACCGGATTCCCGATCTCCTCCCGGCTTGTACCCGCAGATGCCACCTCAATGACCTCCTGCAACCCCCGCTCCTCGATCATATGCTTCATAATAAACTCAGCCATAGGCGACCGGCAGATATTGCCCCAGCAGACCATGAGTATGCGAATATGCTTCATGTACCCTCCTGATCATAATCAGATCGTATTGTCCTAATCGCAAAATCCTTATCAGTATAACATAAAAGGAAAAGCACCCACATTTGCGAGTGCTTTTCTCTCTTTCAAATCATTTTCAACCTTTTCAGCAGATCTGCAACAACACCCGGATCATTGATCAGTGAAATACCGAAGCACTTCTTCCCTGCGTCCTTAATTGATGCCCCTATATGATACGCCGTTTTCCCGTCCAAAATGATGAACCTGTCATGGAATACCTGCGTTTTCTGTACTGTTAATGTCGGGTACTGTGCATTGAAATTAGCCGCATCCCTATTAGTAAGAGAGACACTTGCATATGTATAAATCCTCACATCAACACCGGTATTCTTCTTTGCCAGAATATTCAGCGTACCCACATCCACATATCCGTCAATCAAAATAATCTCGCTAGCCGCTTTTTGAATAATGGATGTAATCAAACTGAACGCATCATAAATCTGACCATCGAAGAATATTTTCTGTTCCGATTCTGCATGATCCTCAATATATCGGAACACCTTGTCAAACTTCTCATCCGTGCTTTTCTGGTATTCCAGTTGCTTAACTTCCAAATCATCAATACGGTTCAATATCAGAGAATTTGTTGCCAGGAATTTCCGCATTTCCACAAACGCTCTTATGATCCCTATGCTGACGCTTATTGCTACATCGCTACGAAGTATAGCAGAAAGCATCGATATACCCTGTTCCGTAAAAGCATAGGGCATATATCGTCTACCA
>JAEEGL015828451.1_pt1 | contig 27378 bp, 15 predicted proteins | sample 9134231 | NCBI WGS metagenome assembly JAEEGL01 (sample SAMN16246548, study PRJNA631951) | gut metagenome | biome: gut microbiome; feature: rumen; material: fiber-attached | host: Bos | place: Iran: Karaj | collected 2018-10
ATCCAGGGCGTGGATATAGACCGTGGCCCCGGTGGCCTCGTAGACGGAGACCACCGCCCCGGTGTGGTCATAGTGGCCGTGGGTGATGAAAATGGCCTCGGTTTTGAGGTTGTTGTCGTCGATATAGTTGAGGATGGTCCCGGACTCCGCGCCGGGGTCGATGACGGCGCAGCTGAGGGTGATCTCGTCCGTCACCACATAGCAGTTGGTGCCCAGCTGCCCTACGGAGAATCCCTTGATGAGCATGGTATACTACCTCCTTGGATTGTAAATCGCAGCCCGCAGAGGGGGCTGCGATCATGGTTTTTACAGTTGATCGGTGTCCAGGATCAGCGTCACGGGGCCGTCGTTTTCCGAGGTGACCAGCATCTCCGCCCCGAACTGACCGGTCTCCGGTGGAAAGCCCCGCTCCCGGCAGCGGCGGAGGAAAAACTCATAGAGAGGGATCGCCTCGGCGGATTTGGCCGCCTGGAGGAAATCCGGCCGCCGCCCGTGCTTCACGCTGCCGTAGAGGGTGAACTGGCTCACCACCAGCAGGCTGCCCCCCACGTCGCTGAGGCCCCGGTTCATCTTCCCCGTCTCGTCCTCAAAGACCCGAAGGCCGGTGATCTTTTCCGCCAGCTTCTCCGCCTGGGCTTCCCCGTCGCCGGTGCGGATCCCCAGGAGCACCAGGAAGCCCTGGCCGATCTCCCCCACGGTCCGTCCCTCCACGGTGACGGAAGCGCTCTTCACTCTGGTCACGACTGCCCGCATGGCTTTATTTCTCCTTTCCCTCCGGCAGCTCCGTGCCGGGCCGAAGCACATCCCGCACGCTGCGGATGCCCCGCAGGTGCCGCATGGCCCCGTTCAGGGTCTCCAGGTCCTTCACCAGCACGCTGAGCTGGGCCACGGCGCCCCCGTCGCTGAGCTCCCGGATGTTCATGGAGGTGACCCCCACCCTGTCCGCATTCAGGGCGGTGACGATATCCAGGATCAGGTTCTGCCGGGCCTCGGCGGTGATGGTGAGGGCGGCGGTGTACTGCTGGGCGCCGGTGTCCCCCCACTGGACGGGGACCCAGCGGCCCGCCTCCTTTTCATCCCGGGCGGCCTTGAGGTAGTTGGCGCAGTCCTTCCGGTGGATGGACACGCCGTAGCCCTTGGTGATGAAGCCCACGATGTCGTCCCCCGGGACGGGGGTGCAGCAGCGGGAGAACTTCACCAGGAAATTATCCAGGTCCCCCACCAGCACGCCCTGGACCCCGGTGGGCTTCCGCTCCGGCTCCTTGGTAAGCAGGTCCTCGGGCTGGACCTTGTTCTCCTTCTGGGCCTTGGAGGCCTCCTCCTTGATGCGGTTCATGCAGCGGACGGTGGTCATGCCCCCGTAGCCCACGGCGGCGAACATATCGTCCAGGGAGGTGACCGCCAGCTTTTTCAGCGCCGCCGGCATGACCTCCTGGTCGTAGAGCAGGTCCTGCGGCAGGCCGGCGTGCTTCAGCGCCGCCTCCATGGCCGCCTTGCCCCGCTGGATGTTCTCCTCCCGCTTCTCCTTCTTGACCCACTGGCGGATCTTGGTGCGGGCCGTGGCGCTTTTGGCCATGCTGATCCAGTCCCGGGCGGGACCCTTGGAGCTGGGGGAGGTGCTGACCTCCACGATGTCCCCGTTTTCCAGCACCCGGTCGAAGGAGACGATGCGCCCGTTGACCTTGGCCCCGGTCATATGGTTGCCCACCTGGGAGTGGATGGAATAGGCGAAGTCGATGGGAGTTGCCCCGGCGGGGAGATTGATGACGTCCCCCTTGGGGGTGAAGACGAAAACCTCGTCGGCGAACATATCCACCTTGAGCTCGGAGATGAATTCCGGCGCGTCCGTATCCTGCTGGGCCTCCAGCAGGCTGCGGATCCAGGCGAATTTCTCCTCGTCGGCCTTGCCCTGGATGCCGTCCTTATACTTCCAGTGGGCCGCCACGCCGTATTCCGCCGTGTGGTGCATTTCCCGCGTGCGGATCTGCACCTCGAAGGGGATGCCCTCGGAGCCGATGACGGAGGTGTGGATGGACTGGTACATATTGGGCTTGGGGGTGGCGATGTAATCCTTGAAGCGGCCGGGGATGGGAGTGTAGAGCTCGTGGATCTGCCCCAGGACATTGTAGCAGTCGGGCACGCTGTCCACGATCACCCGGAAGGCGCAGAGGTCCAGAATCTCGTTGAATTTCTTGTTCTGGGCCATCATCTTACGGTAGATGCTGTAGATATGCTTCAGTCTTCCCGAAACCTCGCAATTGACCCCGCACTCGCTCATCCGCTGCCGGATGCGATCCTGGATCCTGTCCATGAACTCGGTGAGTTCTTCCATGCGGGCGTCCAGCTGCACCACGATCTCCTGATAGCCGATGGGGTCCAGATAAATGAGGCTCAGGTCCTCCAGCTCCCATTTGACCCGCTGCATGCCCAGCCGGTGGGCCAGGGGCGCATAGATCTCCATGGTCTCCAGGGCCTTTTCCCGCCGTTTGGCCTCGGACTGGAAATTCATGGTGTGCATATTGTGGAGCCGGTCGGCGATCTTGATGAGGATGACGCGGATGTCCTTGGACATGGCCAGCAGCATCTTGCGCAGATTTTCCATCTGCGCTTCCTCTTTGGTGGTGTAGACCACCCGCGTCAGCTTGGTGACCCCCTCCACCAGGTCCGCCACCTCGCTGCCGAAAAGCTTGGAGACCTCCTCATGGGTGGCGTCCGTGTCCTCGATCGTGTCGTGGAGCAGACAGGCGATGATGCTGTCCTCGTCCAGCCCCATGCCCGCGCAGATACTGGCGGCGGCCAGGGGGTGGGAGATATAGGGGGAACCGTCCTTCCGAAGCTGGCTGCCGTGCTTGTCCCGCGCGAACTCATAGGCCCGGCGGAGCCGGTCCCTGTCCAGATTGGGATTGTAGTGGAGGGTCTTCTCCACCAGCTCGGCATAGAGCCGCTCCATGTCGTCCGCCTTGGCGGAATCGGGGGAGGGCACCGCGCCGTCGATACGTTTGACATCCTCGTTCATGTGCGTCTATATCCTCGTGCTTCTATCGGATCCTCGTATCAGCGCAGTTTTTGCAGCAGCGCGGATCGGCCCAGGTCCGCCTTTCCCTCATAACGGGGAATGGTGATCTCCATGACGCCCTCCGTCTCCGTCAGGCGGATCAGGCCCAGCTCATCCAGCACCCACAGGCACACCAGCACCCGCCCGGGCACCGGCACGCCGGAGCGCAGGGCGATATCCGGCAGGAGGGTGTCCGTCTCCTCGTCGAAGCGGCGGGAGCGCCGGGTGAGATAGCGCCAGACGCGGCCCATGTCGCTGCGGTCCGGCAGGAGGATGGCCCGCTCCATGGGCAGCAGCCGCTGCCCGGCGCGGAAACGCCGCGCCATGCCCACGCTGGGGTCCCCCGGCATGCGGCTGGGGCGCACATCCCGGAGAAGCAGCTGCACGGTCCGGTTTCCGCGGAAATCGTTGATGCCCGGCTCAAAGGCCAGGTCCACCAGGCTGCCGGGGTGGACGCCCAGCTCCCGGACGGAGACCCCGAAGAACACGCAGTCGAACCGCAGGCCGTTTTTCACCCCCACCAGCTTCAGATGCCGGTCACCCCCGATGGGGATCAGGGCCTCGGCCACCACGTCCCGCATGCAGAGGATCGGGGGCGGATTGCCCACGCCCCAGGGGGACATGAGCTTCAGCGCGTCGATCTCCTCCAGGGTCAGATAGGTGGGGTCCTCCACGCAGAAATCGATGAGGATATGCTGCTGGGACCGCTCTCCCTCGTGGGCGCGGTAATATTCCCCCAGGCGCCTGCGCAGAGCGTCCACCCGGTCGCGCCGCAGGGTCAGCCCCGCGGCCAGCTCATGGCCGCCGAAGCTGGTCAGCTCGTCCCTGGCGTCGTCCAGGGCATCGAAGATGCCGAAATCCCCGTAGCTGCGGCAGGAGCCCCGGCCCTCCTCCCCCTCCAGGCAGATGATAACGGCGGGGACGCCGAATTTCTCCGCCAGGCGGGAGGCCACGATGCCGCTGACCCCGTGATGCCAGTTTTCCGAGGCCAGGACGATGGGCTCCTCCGGATGCCGGGTATCCCCCAGCATCTCCAGCGCTTCCCGGAAGACCCGGTCCTCCACGGTCCGCCGCTCCGTGTTCATGGCGCAGAGCTCCCCGGCCAGGCGCTGGGCTTCCCGCCGGTCCTGGGCCATGAGCAGGTCGAAGGCCACCTGAACCCTGCCCATGCGCCCGGCGGCGTTGAGCTTGGGGATCAGGGAAAAGCTGATATCCGTGCCGGAAATGCGTTTTTTATCCACATAGATGGCCGCCATCAGGCTGTCCAGCCCGGCGGATTCCCTGCTGCGCAGCATCCAGATGCCCCGGCGGATCAGCACCCGGTTCTCCCCGGTGACGGGCATGATGTCCGCAATGGTGCCCAGAGCGGTCAGCTCGCCGTAACGCTCCAGCAGCATCTCCTCCGCGCCGGGCCCCTCCAGGGCGGAAAGCAGCTTGAAGGCCACCCCCACGCCTGCCAGGCCCTTGAAGGGATAGTCGTCGTCCTTCCGGTGCGGGTCCACCACCGCGACGGCGGCGGGCAGATCCCCCACGCACTCGTGGTGGTCCGTCACCACCACGTCCATGCCCAGCACGGCGGCGCGTTCCACCTGGCTCAGGGCCGTCACACCGCAGTCCACCGTCACCAGCAGGGTCACCCCCCGGGCGGCCAGGGAAGCGAGCGCTTCCTCGCTGATGCCGTAGCCCTCCGTCAGCCGCTCCGGGATGTAGGGGACGCAGCGCAGCCCCTGCTGCCGGAACCAGGAGGTCATGAGGGCGGTGGCGGTGATGCCGTCCACATCATAGTCGCCGTAGACCCCCACGGTCTCCTTCTTCTCCACCGCGGCGCGGATGCGCGCCACGGCCTTGTCCATATCCTTCATGGTCATGGGATCGTGGAACAGGCCCGTGTCCTCCCGCAGGAAGCTGGCCGCTTCTTCCGGCGTCCGCACCCCGCGGGAAGTGAGAAGCGCGGCAGTAAGCCGCCGGCAGCAGCCGGACTTCCAGATCGCATCTGCCGCCGCGCGGTCGCATTTGCCGACACGCCAGCCACCGTATGCTTGCATCGCCGCACCTCCCATTTTGCGAGAAAATTTCCGGGGATAGTATCATTTTACAAAAAAAGACAGAAAAAGGCAAGGCGGAAAGCGGCTTTCCGCTTCGATTTTCCGTAACAATTACGGAAAGTTTCAAGTCTCCATCGCCATGACCATATCCACCCGGCGCTGGTGCCGCCCTCCCTCGAAGAGCGTATCCAGAAACAGGTCCACGATCTTCAGCGCCAGACCGGGGCCGGTCACCCTCCCGCCCAGGGCCAGGACATTGGCGTCGTTGTGGCGGCGGGTCATCTCCGCGGAAAAGCAGTCCCCGCAGCAGGCGCAGCGGATGCCCTTGACCTTGTTGGCCGCCATGGACATGCCGATGCCGGTGCCGCAGCAGAGGATGCCCTTTTCCGCCTCGCCGGAACTGACGGCCTTCGTCACCAGCGCGGCATAGACGGGATAGTCGCAGCTGGCCTCGGAATCGGTGCCGAAGTCGGTGAAGGGGACGCCCCTTTCCGTCAGATGCTTTTTGATCTCCTCCTTGAGGGCATAGCCCCCGTGGTCGCTTCCCAGTGCAATCATGACAGTATCTCTCCTTTATATGGTCTTGTTTATTGAGGCGCAAAAAGCCTCGCAGAGTTCGCATCCGCAGATGCGAATAGAGTCGGAATCATTTTTCGCGGGGACATGCGCCTCGCAAAAAATACCTCTCGCGGAGCGGACTTCATCGTCGCAAGCTTCCTGTCGTTCGCTTCAGCCCTAAGGGCTAAAGCTCACGCATTCCTCTGCTCCTCCTCTCTCAAAATGGAAGCGGTGCTTCCATTTTGAAAAGGACGTTTCGCCGGAATCTTGCGGGTATTCGCGTGAGCGCGGATACCCGCTATTCCAGCGAATAAGAACGCGCGGGTAGCGAAGCGCAAACCCTTCTCAAATCGCAATCCAGCGAAGCGATTGCGATTTGACGCTCAGAACGGCCAGTATCCCCCGAACCAGCGCAGAAGGGCGTTGCCGTAAGCTGCGGTATAGGTAAGGCCGCTGAGGACGGGATAGAACAGGCCGAAAAGGAGGGCGCAGCCCAGGACCATGGCGATCCCGGTGCGGTCGCGGCGGGTGAGGCTGCGGCGCTGGCAGTCCCGCAGGCAGCGGCCCAGGGCCAGGGCCAGAAAGACCGTGGCCGGGAAATAGTGATAGATGAAGGCGCAGCGTTCCACCGTGACCCAGGGCAAAAGGCAGCTGAGGTAGCCCGCCAGGATGAACCAGGCCATCCGGTCCCCCCGGACGCCCTTCACCGCCATGGCGGCCATAGCCCCCAGGCCCGTCCACCAGAACAGGGGATTGCCGCAGGCGCCGATGGCGGCCTTCACCTGATAGGCGTCGTCGAAATAGTGGAGATAATAGAGGATGGGGCGCACGTCCAGCACCCACATCCACCACCGGGATTCATAGGGATGGGTCGCCTCCAGGCCGCTGTGGTAGTTATACATATATTTGATGTTGTCCAGGATCAGCTTCAGGTATTCCGCGCTGCGCATGCTGACTCCCTGGGCCCTGGCGTAGGGGGCATAGAAGACATAGTAGGCCAGCACGGGGAACAGAAGGAAAAACACGCAGCTCCAGGCGATCGTGGGGAGGAAATAGCTCATCAGCTCCTGCCGGAAGCCCCGGCGGCGCAGCCGCTCTCCCTGCCGGAGCGCCCAGAGCACCGCCAGCCCGCCCCCGGCGAAGATGCCCGTCCACTTGCTCACCGCCCCCAGGGCGAAGCAGGCCCCGCTGAGGCCCAGGGGCAGCAGGGTGCGCCGGAGGGGCGTGTCCCAGGGCTGGGTATAGTAGAGATAGAAGAAAAAATACATCAGCAGGGTGAAAAAGACGCTGTAGGTGTCGATGGTGGAGATGCGGGATTGGCTGAAGCGCATGAAATCCAGGGCGTAGACGGCGGTGGCGCACCAGGCCGCCGCGGTGCTGCCCAGCATCAGCTTCAGGAAGATATACAGGACCGGCAGGAGCAGCACCCCGAACAGCGCCCCGGAAAAGCGCCAGCCGAAGGGGGTCATGCCGAAGATGCGGATGCCCAGGCCGATGATCTCCTTTCCCAGAGGGGGATGGGTGATCTCATAGACCTTATGGTCCGTCAGATGCTCCCAGGCGGTGCGGGCATGGTAGATCTCATCGAAATAGCTGCTGTTGCGCCAGCTCTCCTCCTCCGGCACCCGGTCCTGCTCGTCGCCGACAGCCGTGGTCTCGCTCTGGAAAGCCAGCCGCCTGCCCTGTGCATCCCAAAGGGCCACCTCCCCCAGGGTCGTATCTCCCCGCAGGGCGGTGATGCGGAGGCGCTTCACCCTGCCGAAGGGCTCCTCCGGCTGGAAATAATGCCATTTCAGCACGTCCACATAGGTCTGCTCCAGGGTGGCGTCGGTCCAGGTTTCCCCGTCGGCGGACCAGCTGAGCCGGTAGCTGCCCACGGTGGCCCCGGAATAATAGCCCACGCTTCCCAGCTCCGTCTCCTCCGGGAGGATCAGTTCGGCCTTCTCGCCCGAATTCCGAAAGGTATGCCAGGAGGTGACGCCCTTCGTATCCCCCAGGTTGAGGAAGGCCAGCACGGCAGCGGCCAGGGTGATGATCAGCAGGGGCGGCAGGTCGGCTTTGGTGACGCAGCCGGGCTTGTGGAAGCGCAGCAGGGGCTTTTCCAGCCCGGAAGCGTCCCGCTCCGGCTCCAGCCGTTCAGGGTTGGCGTCGAACATGCGCACGGACAGGAAAACCGCCGCCAGCATGGTCAGCACCATGAAGATGATCGCGCTCAGGTTCATTCCCCTAACCTCGCCAGATTCCGAATATAGTCCGGGTCCGTGCCGCAGCAGCCCCCGGCATACTGCACCCCCAGGCGCAGGATGGGCTCCATGGCCGCGGCAAAGGCGGCGGCGTCCATGGGATAGGCCCCGGTGACCGGGTCCGGCATGCCCGCGTTGGGCTTGACGATGAGGGGCAGGGACGTGCTCTCCCGCAGGACCCGCGCCAGGGGCAGGGCTTCCGCGGGGCCCAGGGAACAGTTGAGGCCCACCGCCGCCGCGCCGGCTTCCTCCAGGCGCCGGGCCATCTCCTCCACGCCGACCCCCGTGAGGGTGCGCCCGCTCTGCTGGAAGGTCATGGTGGCAAAGACCGGTTTATCCGGCAGCACCTCCCGGGCGGCCTCCAGGGCCAGCAGCAGCTCCGTCAGGTCAAAAAAGGTCTCCAGCACCACCAGGTCGGCGCTCTCTCCGGCGGCGAACACCGCCCGGAAAGCATCCCCGGCCGAAGCTTCCTCCAGGTCCCCGTAGGGCTCCAGCAGCTGGCCCAGGGGCCCCACGTCCAGGGCCACCCGCGCCCGATCCCCGGCGGCGGCCCTTGCGTTTGCGAGGGCCGCCCGGATCACGGGGGCCACATCCTCGCCCCTGGCCTTCAGGGGATTGGCCCCGAAGGTGCAGGCATAAACGAGGCGGCTCCCCGCCTCGATATAATCCCGGTGGATGGCCTGCACCGCTTCCGGCTCCGTCAGGTTCACCCGCTCCGGGAAACGGGGCGTGGGGATGCCCCGCTTCATCAGCTCCGTGCCCATGGCGCCATCCAGCAAACATACGTTTTTCATCCTTCGTCCTCGCTTTTCCGTACTTCGACAGCCTGCCCGGCGGCGAAAAACCAGATCATCCGGCGCAGGACCTTCTTTCCCGTGATGCGCTCCAGGGCCCAGGCATAGGCCCGGAGCTGGGGCTTATATTCTTCGGCGCGGGCTTCCATGGTCTCCGGCGTCACCCGGTCGGTCTTGTAATCCACCAGAAGGATGCCCTCCGGCAGCTCGCTCCAGAGGTCCACCACGCCCTGCAGGAGGGTCTCCCCCTCTCCCTCGCCCAGAAATTCCCTGACAGGGGCCAGGAGGGAGAACTTGAATTCCCGGTGGATGCTTCCCCTCCGCGCCTCGGCCATGACGCCGCTGACGCAGAAGGCATGGAGCTTCGCCGGGTCCACCGCCGCGCACTGCTGCTCCGTCAGCAGCCGCTTCCGCCCCAGCTCCGCCAGGGCTTCCGCCGCCCCCGACAAGGTGACGCAGCGATCCAGGTCCGCATACTGCATGGCAAGATGCACGGCGCTGCCCCTTTCCGAGGCGTCCAGCGTTTTCTTCTCCCGCAGGACCGGCGGCGGGAAATCCTCCGGGGAATAGCGGCGCCGTCGCAGCTGGGAGGCCCCCTCCGCCGCCTCCACGGCAGCGAAGCCGGTGCGCAGGGAGGTGGCGGTGAGCTTGCTGGGGAGGCGGGTGTCCGCGCTCCGGCCATACTTCCAGTCCAGCCTTAAGCGCACCAGGGCGGGATCGACGCGCTCCTCGGGTTTCTCCTCCGACGCCTCCCGGGCTGCGGCGCTCTCCCCCGCGGGGGGGCTGCGCCAGGCCCAGTCCCCCTGACCACCCAGGGCCAGGGAGGCCATGAGAAGCCAGCTGCCGGGGCTGGAGGCCTTTTCCAGCACTTCCGGTGGCAGGGGAAGACCGGCGCCGGAGGCATGCTTCGAAGCGGCCTTTTCCCGGTCCTTCACCCGGCAGAAGAGGGCAAGGTGCTGCTTTGCCCTGGTCATGGCCACATAGAGGATCCGCAGCTCCTCGCTGAGGCTTTCGGCGCGGAGCTGCTCCGCGATGGCCATGCGGGGCAGGGTGGTGTAGGTGATGCCGCGGTCCCGGTCGGTCCGCTTCACCCCCACCCCCAGGTCGGGGTGCACCAGCAGGCTCTTGGTCAAATCCCGCAGGTTGAAGCGGCGCATCAGGTCCGCCAGGATCACCACCGGGTATTCCAGGCCCTTTGAAGCGTGGATAGTGGTGACGACGACGCCCTCGCCCCCGCCGGGCAGGGCGGTCAGGGCCGCTTTCCCCGGCTCTCTGGCCTCCCGCAGACAGCCGAGGAAGCTGCCCAGGTCCGGCCGTCCGCCCTCGGCGAAATCGTGGGCGGCGGCGATGAGGGCGTCCAGATTGGCGGCGCTGCCCTTTTCCCTCGCCTCCGCCAGGGCCCGCAGGCCCGTTTCCGCGCAGAGCTCGCAGAGAAGCTCCTCCGCGGGGACAAGGGCGCTTCGCTCCCGCCAGCGCTCCAGCGTCGAAAGCATGCTTCGGCAGTCCGCTTCCTCCGCCGCGGCTGCAGCGGTCAGGGCGTCGAAATAGGGTCCCTTTCGGCGATGGCAGCGGATTTCCGCCAGCCGGTCCTCCGTGAAGCGGAATACCGGGCTGCGCAGGGCCGCCAGCAGGGGGATATCCTGCCGGGGATTGTCGATGATCTCCAGGAGGCTCAGGGCCCAGCGCACCTCGGGTCTCGCCTCCAGATCGTCGGTGGATTTGAGGCAGACGGCGGGGATGCCAAGGCGCTTGAGCGCTTCCGCATAGGCCCCGTCCCGGCCCTTGGCCGAGCGGAGCAGGACGGCCACGTCCCCGGGCCTCAGGAGCCGGGAAGCTTCCCCTTCCGGCACGGTCACGCCGCTCTGCAGGAGGTGGGAAATGTAGCCGGCAACGGCTTCCTCCTCCGTATCCGGCCCCTCTGTCTCGTCCGTGACGAACAGCCGGAAGGCCTCCGGCGTGTCCGGTGCGCCGGAGCCGGGCTTCAGGGCTTCCGCTTCGCCGTAATGCAGCTCTCCCAGCTCCTGGGACATGACGGCGGAGAAGAATTCATTCACCGGCCGCAGGATATGGGCGTCGGAGCGGAAATTCTCCGGCAGCAGGATGCGCTTTCCCTGGCCGGGAGCCGGGTTGGCGGCATAGCTGTCGTACTTCTGCAGGAACAGGCGGGGGTCCGCCAGGCGGAAGCGGTAGATGGACTGCTTCACGTCCCCCACCATGGTGACGTTTTCGCCCCCGGCGCTGACGGCGAAGAAGATGCGGTCCTGCACCCGGTTCACATCCTGATATTCATCCACCAGTATCTCATCGAAGCGGCGGCTCAGCTCTCTCCCCAGGAGGGAGGGGGTCTTCCGGTCCTCCTCCGTCAGCAGCTGCAGGGCCAGATGCTCCAGGTCGGAAAAGTCCAGCAGCCCCCGCCGCCGCTTTTCCGCGGCGTAAGCCCGGGAAAAATCCCGCACCAGGGCCAGCAGTTGACCCGTCACGGGGCTGACGGCCGCCATATCCTCGGCGTGGGCAGCGCTGTCCTCCGCAAAAAACGATTCCAGGCGCTCCACGGTATCCTTGCAGGCCTCGCGGACGGCCTTTGCGCGCGCCGCCGCGGGATTATCCCCGATGCCCCGGTAGCCCCGCAGCGCCGGGAAGCGGACGCCCTCGAAGGCCGCGGCGGCATCCCAGCCCGCCTCCAGGGCCAGGGCGAATTCTCCCAGGTCCTCCAGGGTGGTCCGCAGGGAGGGCCCGTAGCCCGCCTCCACCCTGGGCTCGGCGCGAAGTTCTTCCAAAAGGGCTTCCAGCTGCCCCTGCCAGAAGCGGGTCTGCCGCTTTGACCGCTCCAGCAGGGTCCTGCCCCACAGGGTCTCCCCCGCGTCGGCAAAGGACACGGTACTCTCCGCCTGTCCGGCAAGCCAGGCGTCGGGGTCCGGGTGGCTCAAAACGGCGTCGTAGGTTTCCAGCGCCACGTCGGAGAGGGCCTGGTCGCTCTCGCCGCTGCTGAGGGCGTCCACCAGAGCCTGAAAGCCGGGGGTGAGGCTCTCATAGCGTTCCGCCAGGAGTTCCTGCAGGGTCTCCTTGCGCAGCACGCGCTCCTCCGCCCCCTCCAGGAGGCGGAAATCCGGGCGGATGTCCGCCAGGTGGGCGTTTTCCCGCAGAACGGCAGAGCAGAAGGAATGGATGGTGCCGATCCGGGCCTGGGGCAGCAGCAGGAGCTGCCGCTGCAGGTGGGGACTGCCGCCGGCGCGCAGCCGGTCCCGCAGGGCGCTGAGGATGCGGGAGCGGAGCTCGGAGGCGGCGGCGCGGGTGTAGGTGATGATGAGAAAGCGGTCGATGTTCCCGCCCCGGGCGATGCGCGCCAGCAGCCGCTCCACCAGCACCCGCGTTTTGCCGCTGCCCGCTCCGGCGGAGATGAGCAGCGCGCCGCCGTGGTGCTCCACGGCTGCGGCCTGGGCTTCCGTCAGATGGAATTCAGCCATGCTGCGCCTCTCTTTCCGCCAGCTCCCAGAATTCCCCGTCCGTCAGCTTTTTCACCAGCCGCTTTTCCTGCCGCTGGGGATCAAAGCCGCAGACCCGGCCGTATTCACAGTAGCGGCAGGGGTCCTCGGCGGGGGTGTGGGCCAGAGGGCTGGGCTCCGCTTTCCCGGCGCGCAGCTCCTGACCCATGCGCAGCAGCAGGCTGCGCACGAACGCCTCCAGCCGGTCCATCTGCTTTCCGTCCGCCACGCCCTTCACGGGAACGCCGTCCTTGAAGGTGACGGGGAGATATCTCGGCGGCTCCGAGCGGTCCCTGGCCCGGAGCATGGGGAGATCATCCAGCAGGAGGCCGCTGATCTTCAGCTCGTCGGCCCTGGCCTTGCGGATCTCCTCCTCCGTGCTGCTGCGGGGGAGGGGAACCGCCTTGTCCCTGGCGGGAAGATAGAGCACGCCGCCGGGAACGATCTGCTTTCCGTAGCGCTGCGTCCCCTCCGCTTTCAGGAGGAAAAGATAGATGAGCATCTGGATGGTCTGGCCCTCGCAAACATCCGACAGGCGGAATTCCTTGGGGCCGGACTTGTAGTCCGCCACGCAGAGATAGAGCTTGTCGCCCTCGCTCCAGCCGTCCACCCGGTCCACCTTGCCCTCCACCAGGATGCCCCCCAGATCCAGGGGGGGCAGCTCCCCGCCCCGGTCGGAGATATCCAGCTCGAAATCCAGGGGGATAAAGTCCCCCGCCGCCAGCTGCTCGGCCATTTCCAGCACGATGTTCTCCGCCGTGTCGCAAAGGCGGCGGAAAAGATAGAGGAAGCGCTTGTCCCGGAGCTGGGCGGGCCTGAAGCTTTCTTCGGCGTAGGCTTCGGCGTATTTCCTCGTGAGGCCGCGCAGCATTTCCCCTGTGACGGCGGCGAAGCCGCCCCCGGAGCGCACCTCCCGGCAGACGTTCTCCAGCAGATAGTGGAAAAAGCTGCCCCGCTGGGGAGCGGCAAACTGCGCCGCCTTGCGCTCCCTGAGGCGCAGGCCGTATTCCAGGAAATAGCGGTAGGAGCACTGATAATAACGCTCCGCGCGGGAGGGGGTCAGGCGCAGGACAGACCCGTAGAGCTTCCGCACCGTGGCGCTTTCCAGGGGCGCGTGGGTCTGCGCGGCGGCGGCGCGCGCCTCCTCCAGCTTCTCCGGGGGCAGGCAGGCGCGCGCGGCCTCCGCCCAGGGTCCCTGCCCCAGAGCCAGGGACAGCGCGCTCAGGGGCGAAGCGGCCAGGTGCCGCCCCTTCAGCGTTTCCTCCGTGGTCAGGGGCGCGCCCAGCAGGGTCATGGCCCGCTCTGCCAGCACGCTGGGACGGACGCCCTCTCCCCCGCTCCAGCTCACCAGCAGCCGCTCTCTGGGGGCGGCCGTCAGCAGATACAGCTCCAGCAGGGGCCGGGTCAGCTCCTCGTCCGAATCCCGGTCCAGGCGGATGCCCAGGCTCGTCAGGGTCCGCTTTTCCTCCGGGGAAAAGAGGCCGGGGCTCATCGTCTGGCCGGGCAGATGCTCGTCGTCCGCCCCCAGCACCAGCAGCACCCGGGGCTGGCGGAAGCGCAGCCGCTGGGGGCTGCCCAGGCTCACGCAGTCCAGGGCGGCGGGGATGGAGCCCACCTCCCGCTCCCGGAACAGCAGCTCCAGCAGCCGGGTGAATTCCTCGCCGCTGAGACGCACGTTCCCCAGGAGGTCGTTCATCTCCTCCAGGCATTCCGTCAGGGCGCTCCAAAGGCGCACGCAGGCAGCGGCGCCGGCGGCGTCGCCCTTTTCCTCCAGTCCGGCGGCCCGCAGCCGCAGCGCCTCCCCCACGCCGGTCTCCGCCAGGAAATCCCCCAGAGCGGCAAGCAGGGCGGAAGCCGGCGCGCTCTCCCGCAGAGCGTCGGCCAGGCGGCCGAAGGGGGCCGCCGCCCGGTCCCGGATGTCGCTGAGGCGTCTTAGGGTCTCCCCGTCGGAATCGGCGGCGTCCCCATAGCCCTCCGGGCTCAGGTCCCAGGGCTCCGTCTGCCGCCAGCTGCCCTCCCCCCGTAGGTTCCAGGTGAGGGCATAATTTTCCAGCTCGTCCGTCTCCCCGGCGCTCAGGGGGCCGAAGCCGGTCCTGAGGCAGCGGATCAGGTTCCCGGCCCGCCAGCCCTCCGTCACGGTGCGCAGGGCTTCCAGCACATAGACGGCCGGGCCGCTGGGGGCGAAGGGCTCGGCCTCCTCCACATAGATGGGCAGCCCATAGGCCCGGAATACGGCGGCCAGCACGCTCCGGCGGCTTTCGAAGCCGGGGACCGCCACGGCGAAATCCGAATAGCGGAGGCTCTCGTCCTCCATCATCAATTCCCGGATGCGGGCGGCGGCCCAGCGGCACTCCCCGCTGAAGGAATCCATGCGGCAGACCTCCGCGCCGCCGCCCTCGCCGGCAAAAGGCGGGGCGTCATACCGGTCCAGGTTTTCCGCCAGATAACGGATGGCGTCCGGCTCCGGGGCGGGCAGGCGCTCCACCTGCAGCTCCGTTCCCAGGCGGCGGGCCATCTCCGCAAGGCTGCGGAAGGCGCCCTCCGGCACGGCGAAGCGCGCCTCCTCTCCCTCTCCCAGGGTCAGGGCCACGGTGAGGTCCGTGCCACGGCGGAGGATGCCCTCCAGCACCGCCAGCTCGCGGGCGGTGAAATCGGTGAACCCGTCGGCCCAGACGCCGCCGGACCCCACGCTGCAGGCGGTGATCCCGTCCGCCAGCCTGCCCGCGGCATCCCGGCAGTCCCCCAGCTGGCGGATCTGCACCGCCTCCCAGGCTTCCATCACCAGGGCCATGTCCTCCAGCTTCTCCCCGATGGTGCCGGCGGCCTTGGCCGCCGCGGCGCGGAGGTCGTCGGGGGTGGTCATGGCGCTCTGCAGTTCCTCCGCCGTGGCCATCAGGCGGCGCAGGAAATCCGCCCGGCGGTTCCGTTCCCCGAAGCGGCGGAGCTTGGGTCCCACCTCCTCCAGGGCAAGGGCCATGAGCAGCAGCCTTCCGCCCCTGTCCGGCAGGGGGTCCGCCAGGCCGCCCAGCTCCACGGCGGCACGGCTGTACATCCGGGTGAAGCTGAGCACCTCGCCGCAGAGGCTCAGCCGGGGGCCGCAGACGGCGGCCAGCCGCCGCTCCGCCCGATGGGACTGCTGCTCCGGTGTCAGCAGCACCATGCCGGCAGTATCCGCCATCCGGTCCCGAATCTCCTCGCAGACGCGCTTCGTCTTCCCGCTGCCCGCGGCGCCCAGCACCAGCTTCAGCATCCCATCGTCCCCCCTTTCTCTCATATCCCGATGATTTTTATATGATATCACAGAAACGGCCGGTTAAAAAGGGTCAGGGGAAGATTTCCCCGGAAATCTTCCCCTGGTTTTTCTTTTCCATATCCTATTTTCGCGCCATCCAGGCCGCCCCCAGAGCGCCGGTGTCGTCCGCTCCCTCGGACCAGACGACCTCCAGGTTTTCCGAGGGCTGGGGGTGCATGGTCTTTTCCCGCAGGGCACGGAGCAGCGCTTCCCTGGGGAAGCCCTCCATGGCGGGGACGCCGCCCCCGATCACCAGCACCTCCGGGTCCAGAAGGTTCACCGTCCCTGCCAGGAGGCAGGCGGCGGTATCTATGAATTCTTCCAGCTCCCTTGATCCGGCCATGGCGGGGAACAGCCGGGAAATATGGGTATCCGGCCATTTTTCCGCCCGCAGCGCCTGGAGATAGCGGCCGGAGACCAGGTTTTCCGCGCAGCCCACGTTGCCGCAGGAGCACTTCTCCTTTCGCCCCGGCAGGGGGAAATGGCCCAGCTCATTGAGGCTGTTCTTGCCCCGGAGGGGCTTCCCGTCGTAAAACACGGCGCTGCCCAGGCCGGTGCCGATGTAGACCCCCAGGAGAAGGCCCGTCTCCGGCAGGCCCATGCGGTGCACGTCGCCGCTGAGGAGCATGACCGTGTCGTTTTCCAGCTTCACCGGCACCCCGGCGCGCTCCGTCAGCTCGTCGGCGAGCATCAGGCCGTTGAGGGCGGGGATGTTGGGCACGTTCAGCACCCGGCGGCAGTCCCGGCTGAGGGTGCCGGGGATGCCCGCGGCGGCGGCGGTCACTTTTTCGCCGCAGTCCCGGATATAGTCCCGCAGGACTTCCCCAAAACAGCAGGGGTCGGCGTCGGGCATGACCTCGGCCCTGGGAAGCTTCCGCAGGTTTTCCAGCTTCCCCTCCGGCGTCAGCAGGGCAAGGCGCACATGGGTTCCCCCCACGTCCGCGCCTACGGTGCAGAAGCTCATTTTCCTCTCCTTTGCAGGGCCTGAATGGCCGCCTTTGCCGTGGCTGCCTGCGCCGGCGTCACGTCCCTTTCCAGATCATAGCGGGCGGCACAGTAGGCCTCCGTCATATCCACCAGGGCCTGGGTCTGCATTTTCCCGCCCACCTCCTTGGGTGTGGCGGAGGGGGTCCACCCGGCGACGCGGCCGGATTTCAGCAGGGCCTTGTAGGCAAAGCGGATGCGGTAGCGGTCGTCGGGCATATCCTCAAAGCGCTCCGGCTTTTCCCGCAGCCGGTTCAGCCACTTCTTTGCCCGCTTGCCGCTCTCGGCCAGCATGGTCTTCAGGTCGCCGGTGCGCTCCACGTCGTCCTCATATTCCAATATCTCCCGCGTGCGGAACAGGCCCCGCACCCAGTCGGCGAAGCGGTGGCCCGCGCCGCCGTTTTTCCCCTCCTTGATGAAGCCGTAGGCCAGCAGGAAGAAAAGAATGGCGCACACGCCCAGGAGGATGCCGTAGAAGATGACCACGGTGGGGTCCCCGTCCTCCACGATGCCCGCCAGGCCGGGTCCTTCCGTCTCCTCCGGCTCGGGGGTGGCGGAGGAGGGGGTCATCATGCCGCTGCCGCCCCCCAGGCCCGCCATGAAGCGGAGGAAGCCGGCAAAGACGCTCACCACCCACTGACCGGCCCCGGAGAGGAAGCGGTGGAGCACTCCCAGGCTGCCGATCAGCACCGCGGCGACGAGGAACACCGTCAGCAGCGCCAGGTTCCGCCCCCGGATGCCGGAGGGGATGGCCATGGTCTCGCCGCCCTTGGCGTTGTGGACGCCGGTATAGAGGCTGGCGGCATTGAAGCTGTAAAGGCTCAGGCAGAAGGCCGCCAGACCGCACCAGCACAGGGGCTGGAAATCCCGCAGCTCCGCGTCTCCCAGGAAGAAATAGAGGCAGGAGCCCAGATACACCAGCAGCGAAGCCACCGCCACCCGGGAGGGGAAGGGCTCCTCGCCCCGGAGGCCCAGGATAAAGAGGACCCCGCCCATGATGGCGGCGCACACCAGGTAGGCGATGTCCAGGCCGCCGAAGGAGGGCCAGAAGGGGACCATGATCCCCAGGGCCACAAGGACGCTGAGGCCCAGCAGGGGATATTTCCACCGGGGCAGGGCGCGCCCCACGAAGCCCACAAGGAAGCAGAGGAGGATGGGCCAGCAGCGGAGGCTGCGGCTGAACCAGGGCCAGCCGGTGCGGCTGAACTGCTCCAGGAAGGTGAGGATGCCGAAGGCGAAGAAGGCCGACAGCAGGAGGTTCATGATGCGGATGACGATCTTTTCCGTTTTCATTTGCCGCCTCCGATCTTGAGCCAGGTGACACTGTTCCCCAATTGCCGCAGCTTCCGGGCCCGCTCCTCCAGCATATCGCTCCAGTAGGCGGAGACGATGAGGATATCCATGTCGCTCATGGTCTCCATTTGCCGGTCCAGCAGCACATGGAGGTCCAGGGTCATTCGGATCTTCAGCACCGCCAGGGCTTCCAGGATGCGCTCCAGCTGGGCGTCGGAACAGCGGGGCGGCACATTCAGGTCGACGTCCGGCAGGGCGCTCTCCCCGTTGGTGAGGAAGCCCACGTCTACGCCGCTGCGGATGCACCAGGAGGCCAGGGAGGCGCAGATGCGCACGCCGCCCTCCACATATTCCGCGTCCTTGGGCTCCAGAGCCGTGCCCATCTGCCGGTCGGAGATCTGGCAGTTGAGCACCAGCAGGGCGCGGGGGGACACGGTGTAGTCCCGCTGCTTGACCTGCAGGCTTCCGGTGCGGGCGGTGGCCCGCCAATGCACGTCCTTCTGGGGGTCGCCGCTGCGGTAGGCCCGGATGCCGGTGACCAGGATGGGGTCCGGCAATATCCAGCGGCGCACCGTCACGTCGCCCTGCCATTTCAGGGCGGTCTCCGGCAGCTCCTCCGGCTTGAGGATGGCGGGATAGACGAAAATGCGGGAATCCACCGTCACATCCGCCCGGTCATGGGCCACGCCGAACAGATCCCCCGCCACGACGGAGGCAAGGGTGCAGTCGAAATAGCCCCGGTGGAGACAGGTGATCTCATGCCGCCGGGTGATGCGGCTGAAGGAGCCCAGATAAAACAGGCTCTTGTGGAAGCGGTCCATGCTGAGGCCCATGTTTTCCTGCCGCCGGAACTGCAGGTCCCCGGAAATGCGGGATTCCACCCGCACCCAGGGCACGGGCAGCAGCTTGTCGTTAGAGAGGACCTCCACCAGCTCCACCTTCTCCCCCTCGAAGGCCCGCTCCCGGCTGAAGCGCCGGGTGTAGGTCACCTTGCGGAGGCCCCGGTGGTTGTAGTAAATGGTCTGTGCGATCGCCAGGACGGCGACGATGACCATGATCCAGATGGGGGTCATGTCAGCTCTCCAGCAGCTTTTCCGCCTGGGGGTCCTCGGAGGGCACCGCCACGGCCCTGGTGAGGTCCCGGATCAGTTCCTCGGCCCGCTCGGCGGCGCCGTAGCCGGAGCGGGTCACCAGCCGGTGGGCGAAGACGGGCACCGCCAGGGTCTTCACATCGTCGGGCAGCACATAGTCCCGCCCGTGGACGGCGGCCCAGGCCTGAGCGGCCCGGAGCATCCACAGCATGCCGCGGGGGCTGACCCCCAGGCTCACGTCCGCGGGGGTCCGGGTGGCCTCCGTCAGGGAGACGATGTAATGGCGCATGGGATCGGAGACCTGGACCCTGGGGCAGCTCTCCTGGGCGTCGATCAGTTCCTCACGGCTCGCGACGCTGCCAAGCTCCGCCAGGGGGTCGTTGTTGATGAATCGGTCCAGGATGCGCTTCTCCCCCTCGCTGCCGGGATAGCCGGGGCGCAGGCGCATGAGGAAGCGGTCCAGCTGGGCCTCCGGCAGGGGGAAGGTGCCCCCGGTCTCCACCGGGTTCTGGGTGGCGATGACGAAGAAGGGCTTCGCCAGGGCCTTCGTCACGCCGTCGGCGGTGATCTGCTTTTCCTCCATGCACTCCAACAGGGCGCTCTGGGTGCGGGGGGTGGCGCGGTTGATCTCGTCGGCCAGGAGTACGTTGGTAAAGGCAGGGCCCTCCCGGAACTCGAAGGTGTTTTCCTTCTGGTTGAAGACGCTCATGCCCGTCACGTCGCCGGGCAGCAGGTCCGGGGTGAACTGGATGCGCTTCATATCCACCCCCAGGCTCTTCGCCAGGGCTTTGGCGGTGACGGTCTTGCCCGTGCCGGGCACGTCGTCCAGCAGCACGTGGCCCCCGGCGATGAGCGCCGTGAGCAGCAGGTCCAGGTGGTCGCCGCTGCTGACGATGACTTTTTCTACGTTTTCCTTGATCCTCCCGGCCAGGGAGGCGATTTCGGCAATTTCCATAGAACGGATTTCCTTTCCTGCGGGTTTTTATAATGAGATTATTTTAACTCCTGGACAGAGGGATTGCAACAAAAAATCCGGGCAGCCTGCCGCTGCGGCGGACGAAGACGGGCCGCATCCACGCAAAGGGAGGCACGGCTGGCGCCGTGCCTCCCCGTCCTATGTCGTTTTACTTCTTTCCCAGCGTCCGATAGAGCAGGGTCACGATGACGCTGCGGGGGCAGTCCACATCCGGGCTCACGATGAGCCCCGTGTCCGCCATCAGGCCCAGCTCCTCGGCCCAGGCCCCGGCCTCCTCATACCAGCCGTCCGTTCCGGCCCCAAGGGCGCGGTAGAGCATGGTCACGATGTGCGCCGTGGAGCAGGTCAGCTTCGGGCTGAAGTGGGTCGGATCCGTCCCCTTCACGATGCCCTGTTCCACCGCCCAAAGCACCGCCTTGTAGAAGTAATCCGTTTCCTCCACATCCTCGAAGGGGCATTCCGTTCCTTCCGGCTCCGGGCAGCCCATGGCCCGCCAGATGAAGGTGACCACATGGGCGCGGGTCGCGGTGACCTCGGGCCCGAAGTGGGTCGCATCCATGCCGTTGGTGATCTGCGGGTCGGCGTTGTGCGCCCACATCACCGCGTCATAGTAATAGCTCTCCGGGTCCACATCCTTATAGGGATTCTCCGATCCGGCGCCGCCCTCCGCCTTGGGGTCCGTCTCCGCGAAGGTGGCGGTGACGGTCACATTGGTGGAGGCCATCTTGAAGGAATAGACGCCGTTGCCCTCGTATGTCCACTCGATATCCGTGTGGCTCGTATCCTGCACCACCAGCTTAGCCAGCACCCAGCCGTCGTCGGGCTTGACCGTCAGCTTGATCTTATCGCCCTTGAACGCCCAGGAGGCGCTGGCCCTCACCGTGCCGTGCTCCGTCTTGGCGACGGTGATCTTGTGGCTGAACGGGCCGTTGCCGCTCTTGCCGGCGTTCTCCCCGGCGTCCTTCCAGAGGGCCTTGAGCACCGTGTCTCCCGTCACCGCATAGACGTCGCCCTCGTCATACCGCTTGCCGTCGTTGCCCTCCCAGGCGTCGAAAACCATGTTCTCCGGGGGAGTGAAGCCGCAGTCCGGCAGCTCGAAATCACCCGCGGGGACTCTGTCGGCCTCCATGGTCCCGTCGCCGCCGTTCGGGTCATAGGAAACGGTGTACAGCTCTATGGCGTCGTAGACCGCAGTATAGGTGACGTCGCCGGTCACCATGGTGTCATCCGTGATCTCCGGATCCCAGCCCGCAAATTCATAGATGTAATCGTAGGTCGCTTCCTTGGCGGGCGTTTCGCCGTCATAAGAGGGCTTCGCGCCATAAGGCACGTTCTCGTCCGCTTCCAGCACGGTCTCCCCGTCTTCGTCCACGAAGGTCACCGTGAACGTATTGACGGTCCACTTGGCTTTCAGGGTCAGGTCCGCCGTGATGGGGGTCTCGAAATCAAAGGGGGCTTCCGCGTTTTCTTCAAACCAGCCGGCGAAGGTATTGCCCCCCTTCGTGGGGTCGTCGGGCTTCGTTGCCTTATCGCCGTCCGCAACCGTCTGTTTCTTTTCACTCTCCCCGTCCACGAAGGTGACCGTATGGGTGACTGCGCCCTTCTCGGTCCACTTGGCGATCAGGGTCTTATTCTCCGTGATGGGAGTGTCGAAGCTGAACTTCGTCGCGCCGTCGTACCACCCGGCGAAGTCATAACCGTCCTTTGTGGGGGCTTCTTCCGGCTCCTCCACGGTCTGGCCTTCCTTCACGGTCACTTCCGTCGGCTCTTTGCCGTTATCCGGGTCGAAGGTCACCGTGTATTCCGTCGCAGCCGTTTCCTCCGCGATCCACTTCGCTGTCAGGGTCAGGTCTTCCTCGACGGCGGTATCGAAGTCGAATTCTTCGTCGCCCAGATACCACCCGGCGAAGGCATTGCCCTCTTTCGTGGGGTCTTTCGGCTTCTCGGCCTTGTTCCCCTTGACGAAGGTCTGCGCTTCCACCTCGTCGCCGTTATCCGGGTCGAAGGTCACGGTCACGCCGTTCCGGAGGACGGCCTTCAGGGTGATGGTCACATCCTTCGTGGGTATCCCGGAGATAGTGAGCGTCTGGAACCCCGCCTCGCTGGACATGACCTCGACTTTGATCCCGTCCACCGTTTCCCCGGTGTAATCCTCCGGAAGGCAGTATTCGGAATCGGGAATGATCACAAATCCGATCGCGTCGATCGCCGCGCCCTGCGCCACCTTCTGATCCAGATCCCCGGAAGCGCCTTGATGCAGCTCCTCCAGCTTGCCCGCGTCGACGGTCACGGTCCAGCTCTCGCCCTTGATCTCCGCCGGCGGCAGCGCATAGTACATGCTTCTCTCGGGTGTGCCGGTCACGACGAGCTTTGTTTCGTCATCCTTATCACGCGCCACGGTGATGCCGTTGCCCGGCTCCGCAGGATAATTCTCCGGGAAATAATAACCCTTGTCCGCAACAAAGGTGATGGGGACGATGCTCTCCCCTTCAGGCACTTTCTGGTATTCCTTGCCGTTCGTATCGCTGTCCACCCGCGTCATACGCCTGCCGGCGTCGATTCGCACGACAAACAGCTGCGCCCATCTGGCATAGAGGGTCAGGTCCGCCGTGATGGCGATATTGAAATCAAAGGGTACTTCCGCGTCTTTCTCATACCAGCCGGCGAAGGTATAGCTGTCGGTCGGGGGCGTGGGGTCGTCTTCCGGCTTCGCTGCCTTTTCGCCGTAAGCCACGGTCTGCGCGTCTGCCAGGTTCTCCTCCCCGTCCGCGTCCAGGAAGGTCACGGTGACGGACGCGGGCACAAGGGTCCTGCCGCCCATCTCCGCGGTGAATACCGTCACCGCAAAATCGCCCGCGGGGAAAACAGTCTTGTTCTCCTTATCCATATACGGGCTTTCCAGGGTCACATCGTTGGCGGTGCTGGTGAAGAAGACGCTGGTGCGGTCCTCCTCGCCGGTCCGCCAGCGCAGGCGGATGCCCGCATCGGCGATGGGTGTGATGACGTAGTCTTTTTCATCCGGGGAATAATCGGATCGGACCACGCAGACGGCGCCCAGGTCCGCATCGGAGATGGCTTTGACCTGCCCGCCGGTGATCAGGATCGAACCGGCTTCTTCCTCCTGCCCGGTCGGAGAGGCGTCCGCCAGCCGGACGACCGACGCCGGTTCGCCGGAAGAAGCCAGGAGGGTGAACGCTCCGCTCCGGGCGGCCGTGTTCGCCATGGGTCGAATCTCCGGATCTTCTTCAACCTTGCCCCAGACCATGATGGCCGGCAGGGACAGTTCGCCGCCCTCGGCGGTCACGACGCCGCCCTTGGCGGTCACGACGCCGCCGTGGATGGCAAGGCGGTCGCAGACGCTGATGGCTGCGTAGATTTCAAAGTCGACGGGGTCGTCGCCGTAGTCGTCGCCGTAGTCGTCGCCGTAGTCGTCGCCGTAATCGTCGCCGTAGTCGTCGCCGTAGTCGTCGTCATCGTCGTCCGACATCAGCCCGCCCAGGGGCTCGATCGGATCGTCCAGCGGCTGCGGCTCCTGCTGCTCCGGCATTTTCAGCGAGGTCAAGTCCACCGTCAGGCTTCCGGTTCCATTTTCCTGTCCGTAAATCGTCAGGGTCCCGTCGCAGTAGAGGTGGTAGGCGGTGACCGCAGCGCCGTCCGTGAGGATCAGGTGATAGTCCCAGCTTTCGCTGTCACCGTCGTAAAAAAACTCCAGATAGCCCAGCTCGACTTCGCCGCTCGCCACATACCAGCCGGGTTCCAGTTCCCCAGAGCTCAATTCCGCGGTAAGAGGGGTATAGTCGCTGCATTCCTGCGTTTCGCCGTTTTCGTCCACGTAGGGGACGGGCTCCAGCTTCTCCACGAGGATCGTGACTTGCGCTTTTTCATCGTCTCCATAATATCTCAGATCATAATGTACGGTCTGCCCCTTTTCCAGTTCCGCTGTGATCCACGTGGCAGAACCGCCATCGCCGTCGAGAAATTCTCCGTCGGCGTCACGGAGCTCAGTTTCGTGGTCAACATCGGCGCCGGCGCCGGAAGCTTCGACGTCGGTGCTGAAGGCATATACGCCGTCTTCCCCGGCAGTGAACTGCCAAAATTGATAGGAGAAGTCGGTTTCCTTCGGTCCGAGGGAGAGGTCTTCCCGTTCTGCCAGGGTGAAGGTGACGGTCACGTCCCCCGCGGGCATTTCGAAGCTGTAACCATTGATTTCCACGTTACCGTCATTGCAGGCAGCCGTCACACCGGACACATAGTAGCCGGCGGGGGCGTCATACGAGATGATGACACGCTGCGCATGGCTGGAACTGTAATCTTCTTCTGTAATCGTATAATTCAGCGCGGCGTCCCCTTCGACGTCGATCATATTATCATAGTCATCACCGTCATATACGTTGACTCGATGGGTAAAGACCGCCGTGCCTTTCGTCCCCTCCGGGCCGCCGGTCCAAAAGGCCGTGATCGTATAGCCCTCCTGAAACACCGCCGTGACCGTCACGGCGTCGTCCGGCATAGTAAAATACGCCGAGTAGCCGTCGCCGTTATCATAGGCATCGTTAATCACGACTTCTTTGGCCTCATCCCCGCTGCCGGACGTTACGGTCAGGGAACGGAGGGCATAGCCCGCCTTCGGCGTGATCTTCAGATAGACCTTTTGACCGGGGGCGGCTTTCGCCGCCTTGACGCCCGTCGCATAGACCTCGACGGACCCGCCCGTGTCGGAACCGATCGTGATCGCTTTCAGCACTGTGCTGTCCAGCTTCTCCACGGTGAAGCTGAACGTCTTGGGCGTTGAACCTGAATACAACTGAGGGAGAAGCGTATAGGTATGGTCTGCTTCCAGAGTGGCGATCAGGTCGAAATCATCATCATCTTCGCTATCGTCGTTTTCGTCGAGAAAATCGTCTTTTTCCGTGCTCTTGCCCTTATAGATCTCTATCAATGTGTCATATTCCCCGGAGGAATAGATATGATAAGCGCCGCCCTCCTCCGGCGTGAAGGTATAGGCTGTTCCATCGCTGTTCGCGGTCACTTCTACGGTCACCGTATTGTCTGACCCCAGTGTGAGAACGTGCTCTTCTTCGTCCGCCGCCAGGGCGGGCGCGGCGCCCAGGGGCAGCAGGCCCAGCACCAGCACCAGGGCCAGCAGGAGGCTGAGCAGCTTCCTTCCGTTTCTTAACATGAAAAAACCTCCCTCTCATGGTTGCTCCCGGAGGGCGGCCGCCGCTGGGAACCGCCGATCCGTCCTCCGAGGCATGGATTCGCCTCGGAGGCGCTGGCCTCGGAGGCGCGAAGCTTCATTCGTAACTCCTAGAATGCCATATCCCGCGGAAAAATGCAAGTCTTCCGCTGATAATTCTATAATGAATATTGATAACTGTATTCATAATTGTTTCGAAGTGAACGCCCTCCGTTCCCGCCGCGCGGATGACCTTCCCCTGGGGATCGGTGCGCGCGAGGGGCAGCAGGCGCGTCCCAGCGTTGGGGCCCTCGCGCCCGGAATGGGGACCCACCGCGGAGCGGTGGGCGTGCGGTGAAGGTGGCAGCCGCCGTCTCACGCAAGGCGGCTGACGGATGAGGGACACCCCCGCCGCAGCGCCGCTTCCCGCAGGAGCGAATGAGGGGCAAACCCGCCGCGGTGGACGGGTTTCCCCCTCTGTCGTTGTCCTGTCAAATGGCTGCATATCCTGCTGCCGTTTTCCTGCGGTCCGGGTTTCCCCGTGATGCCGCGATTTCAGCGAAGTCCGAAAGCAGACGCTTTCTCAGCCCCACTGGATGGTATAGCCGGGAAGAAGCTGCTCCACCAGCGCCGTCAGCTGATCCTTGAAGACGAACCTTCCCAGGATCGCCAGGATCACGGCCACCACGATGCCCGCGACGAGCAGGATCAGGTAGGCCCGCGCCAGATTGCGCCGGGCGATCTTGCGGCAGACGCCGCAGCTCCACAGGATCATGAGGACGAAGCCCACCACGGGGATGCTCATGAGGAACAGCTCCACGGCCATGCCCAGGGAGCTCATGGGCGCATATTTGCTCTTTTTATCCGGCCTGTCCGGATCGGGCGCGGCGGCGGGCCGGGCATAGGCTGCCGGGGCCGCCGGAGCTGCCGCGGGATAGGCTGCCGCGGCCTGGGGCGGGTAAGCGGGGGCCGCCTGGGGGGGATAAGCGGGTGCAGCCTGGGGCGCGGCAGGCGGCGCATAGGGGCTCGCCGCGCTTGCCGGGGCAGGCGCAGGGGCCGGTGCAGCTGCGGGTGCAGGGGCGGGCGGGGTATAGGCAGGGGCCGCCGGGGTATAGGCGGGGGCGGCGCTCTGGCTGGAATAGGCGGGCTCCGGCTTTTCCGGGGACACGGCGTCCTCCGCCGCCAGCTCACCCAAAAGCACGGAGGGGGGCTGCTGGGCAAAGGGCGCGCCGAAGACGGCCTCCGCCTCGCTGACGGCTTCCTCCGCCTTGGCCGCGGCGTCCGCAGGCGCGGCCTCCACGGCAAAAGCGCTTTCCCCGGCGGTCTCCGCCTCCGGAGAGCCGATCTTCGCGCCGCACTCGGTGCAATGCTTGATCCCCGGCGGCAGCAGCGCGCCGCAGGACGGGCAGGTGATCATATTGTCCATCATCAAACCTCCATTTCGATAAAGGTCAATCCACAGGAATCTTCGGCTTGGGGATGCGGACATAGAGATACATAGGGTCCTCCTCCGCCACGACGCCCCCGTTTTTCTCCATCACCCGCAGGGAGGCCAGGTTGCCCTTCCGCAGGCGGAGATAGAATTCCTTTTCCGGCACGACCTTCGCCGCCAGCTCCAGCAGGAGCCGCAGGCCCTCGGTGGCGGCGTTTTTGCCCCGGTAGGGCGGCGCGATATAATAGCCGATGTGGCCCGCGCCCCGGCGCAGGCTTTCATTCAGATAATGCCGCAGGCGGAACTGCCCCACGATCTCCCCCTCGTCCCAGAGGAAATAGACCGTGTCGGGCACCTGGCCCTCCGGCAGGTTCTCCCCCCGGGCGCGCTCCAGCATCTTCGGCAGGGCGGAGGTGACGAAATCTTCCCGGGAAATGCCGGCCCACTGGCTCACCAGCCCGTTTTCATCCTCCGGCATGGCCCGGCAAAAGCGCCATTCCTTGTCCAGGTCCACCCAATTGGCTTCCTTGAGTTCCAGCAGTCTCGCCTCCTTCCTCAGATCGCGGCGGCGTACAGCGCCTTGACCGCGGCATAGGTCATATACAGGTCCGCCTTGGCGATGACCTCGAAGGGGGCGTGCATGCTCAGCACGGGCACCCCGGCGTCGATGGTGTCGATATCCCGCTGGGCGGTGAATTTGGCGACGGTGCCGCCGCCCCCCTGGTCCACCTTGCCCAGCTCGCCCATCTGCCAGGCGACGCCCGCGCCGTCCAGCAGCCGCCGGACCCGGCCCACCACCTCGGCGGAGGCGTCGTTGGAGCCGGATTTGCCCCGGGAGCCGGTGAACTTGATGATGCCCACGCCGTAGTTCACCCTGGCGTTGTTGCGCTTCTCGCTGACCTCGGGGAAATTGGGGTCGAAGGCGTTGCACACGTCGGCAGAAAGGCAGAAGGAATG
>JAEEGL011191881.1_pt1 | contig 27377 bp, 31 predicted proteins | sample 9134231 | NCBI WGS metagenome assembly JAEEGL01 (sample SAMN16246548, study PRJNA631951) | gut metagenome | biome: gut microbiome; feature: rumen; material: fiber-attached | host: Bos | place: Iran: Karaj | collected 2018-10
ACAACTGAAGCAGTTAAAGGAAATACTACAAATAATGCTCAAAAAGATGCAAAGATTGAAACTGGTTTAATCGTTAAAGTTCCTTTATTTATTGGTGAAGGAGAAACAATTTTGGTTACCACTAAAGATGGAAAGTACGCTGGAAGAGCATAAATAAAAAATAACACAAAAAATAAAAATTTTGTGTTTTTTTATTGACTTTTTTTACTTAATGGCATAAACTATAAGTAAGCTTAGATAAAAATATAATAAAATATGTTTTATGTCTTTGTAGATTTTATTTATTTATATTATTTAATTATTTTATAATAATTATTTAATCTGTATGATAAATATTATCTTTGATATATTTCAATATTTTATTAAGAAAAGTAAAATAAGTTATTATTATTAATAACCTTATCTGCGCTAAGCCTATGACAATTGTTTATTGAGAAAGAAAACTCAAAAAGATAAGCATCACACTAAATACTGATAATATTTAGATAATGTTTAAAATTATGGAGAGTAATTTTAAACGACGTGATAAGTTATTTAAACTAGAAATAATAATTTTATCAGAATTATTATTTTTTTTGCTTTTTTATGGCTTTTTTCTTGACCTTATTTACTCCATGTAGTATTATTATTTATATAAAAGATAGAGAGAGTAGATTGAATATGGAAGGAAATAAAGAAGTATTAAAGTATTGCCCTAACTATTATGATATTGTTAACTTTAATTTTAATGAAGAAGACATGATTAGTGATAAGATAGTTGGTATATATAAGAATTATATTTTTTCTATTAATACTCATAATACTGAGGAAGTATCTAAAGTTAAAGAGTTAGATCGTGTTCTTGGTAGTTACTTAAAAGACTATCTTTTTAGAAGTACTCTTCAAAAAGAGATAATAAGTGTTAAAGTTAAGAAAGATAATAACTTAATTCGTAATTTTGTTGATGCTATATTAAAGATATTTGTTAATTATGAAGAGTATACAACTAGAAAGTTATATATAAGTAAATGGATTTAATCCATTTTTTTTATGAAAAAAAATGACAAAATATTACAAATTTAACAAGTAATATTCTAAAATAAAAAATAATATGTTAAAATGTAATAGTAGGGTGATAAAGTGACAAGAGAAACTTTTTTACTTATAGCAGTAGGATACTATTTCTTTACAATTGGAACAATTGTAATTGTTTTAGTATTAATGAATAAAAAATTTAAAAAAGATTTAAACGAAGAAATTAGTAATTTAGAGCGTGATAAGAATTTAATAATCTCTAGTAGTATATTATCTGAACTTAATAAAGTTGAAGCATTAGTAAATAATGAAGAATTAAAGAAACGTTATGATGAATGGGTTAAGAGATTTAACACGATTAAAGATGAAGAATTACCTAAAATAACTGATGAAATAATTGAATTACAAAATGATTTTAATGAAAAAGAATATGATAAATTAAAAAATGGTTTAGTTGATGCTGAATTAGACATTAATAATCTAAAAACAAAAGCTACATTTTTATTAGATGAAATAAAAGAAATAACTTTATCTGAAGAACGTAATAGAGAAACTATAACTAAATTAAAAGCTGATTATAGAGAAATACGTAATATGTATAATAACAATATAGATGATTATGAAATTATTAAGAATCCTATTGAATTACAATTTGAAAATGTTGATAAATTATTTAGTGCATTTGAAGATGCAATGGATAAGAATGAATATTTAGAAGTTGGTAAAATAGTTAAAGCTATTGATGATGTCATTGGCAATCTTAAGATGGTTATAAATGAAACTAAATCAATTGTTAACTTGGGTAGTGTATTAATACCAAAAAGAATAGAAGACATATCTAATGTATATCATAAGATGAAATTAGAAGGATATAACTTAGATTATTTAAATATAGAATATAATATTGAAGAAACTAATAAGAAAGTACAAGATGTTTTTAGTAGATTAAATGTATTAAATGTAGTGGATTCTGTATTTGAACTTAAAACTATGTTAGATTATTTTGATTCTTTATATAATGATTTTGATAAAGAAAGAGTTACTAAGAGTTTATATGAAGATTATAAAAGAAGTATATTATTAAAAGTTAGTAAATTAGAGAAAATCAATAATGAACTATTTAAGAAGATTGATGATATAAAATATAGTTATGATTTAACTGAAGATGAAGCATCAGTTATTAGTGAATTAAAAGAAGAATTTAATTCAATTAGATCTAGTTATGATCATATAGTAGATATTGAAAGAAATAAGACACTAGCATATTCTAAGTTAGCTAAAGAGATGGAAATAATTAATAATAAACTTATGAAGAGTGAAGAAAAGTTAAATAATGCTTTAAGAACTTTAGGAAGTTTAAAAGAAGATGAATTAAGAGCTAGAGATGAGTTAGATCAAATAAAAGAGATTTTATATCAAGCTAAAGAGAAAGTAAGAAGTTATAAATTACCTATAGTACCTAAAGAGTATTATGTTGAGTTATCTGAAGCCACTTTAGCAATTAATGAAATGGTAAAAGAATTAGAAAAAAGGCCTATATCTATTAAAACATTGAATTTAAGAGTAGATACAGCTAGAGATTTAGTATTAAAAGTATATAATACAATTAATGAAACAGTTAAGACAGCTAAGATGGCTGAAACAGCAATAGTGTATGGAAATAGATATCGTGTTACTAATAGAGAAGTAGATATGGGATTATCTAGAGCAGAAGTATCTTTCTATAAAGGTAATTTTAAACAATCCTTAGAAAATGCTATTAATGCTATTAATGTTATTGAACCTGGAATATATCAAAAACTATTAGAAGAATATAAATAAGAACTTATCTAAGTTCTTTTTATTTACTATTATTTTTGATATAATGTTATCATAGATGGAGTGATCAAATGATATATCTAGATTATAGTACAACTACTATACCTTCTTTAGATACATTAGATACTTATGTAAAAATATCTAAAGATTATTTTGGAATGATTAATTCAAATAATAAATTAGGAATTGATGCTAAGAATTTATTAGAAAAAACTACTAATGAACTTAGTAATTTATTTAATATAATGAATAGAGAAATAATATATACTAGTGGAGCTACTGAAGCTAATAATATGGCTTTAATTGGAGTGGCACTAGCACATCATAAAAGAGGTAAACATATAATAGTGTCTAAACTAGAACATTCTTCTATATATGAAATATGTAATTATTTAGAGTCAATTGGATTTGAAATAAGTTATGTAGATAATGATGAAGATGGTTTAATTAAATTTGATGATTTAAAAAATAAAATTAGAGAAGATACAATACTAGTAAGCATTTGTGCAATTAATTATGAAACTGGAGTTAGACAACCTCTTAAAATGATTAGACAAATAATAAAGAAAGAAAATGAACAAACAATATTTCACTCAGACCTGTCCCAAGCAATTGGTAAAACTTATGTAAGTTTTAGAGATATAGATTTAGGTAGTGTATCAGCTCATAAATTCTATGGACCTCAAGATATAGGGTTCTTATATAAAAGTGATATTATTAAAATGTCACCACTTTTATATAGTTCAAAAAACTATGAATTTAAAATGACTGGTAATTCTCTAGCTTTAATAGTTAGTATGGTAGGAGCACTTAAAAATGCTTTAAAAGATATAGATAAAAGAGAAAGATATATTAATTTATTAAATGAAAGAATAGTAGATAAATTACAAAATCTTGAAGGTATAACTATTAATAAAACAAAATATTCTATACCACATATATTATCTATTAGTTTTGATAGCATACCAGTAGATGTTATTTCTAATATTCTAAATAATAATGAAATATATGTTAGCACTAATAAACCAAATGAAATTAATGCAAGTGTTATGGCTATATATAATGATTTAGAAAGAAGTAAGAGAACTATGAGAATTAGTTTATCTCACTTAACAACAGTATTAGAAATAAATAGATTTTTAGAAGTATTTGAGGTAGAATATAAGAACTTGATTTAATTTGGTGGTGAATTATGGAAAAGATAATATTTCTAAAATATGGTGAATTATCCACAAAAAAAGATAATCGTAATTTTTTTATTAAAACTTTAAATAATAATATAATAAATATTCTAGGTGATAGTGTAAGTATTAATTATGATTATGGAAGAATGTTTATTATACCTAAAAATAATAATTATGATGAAGTAATTAATAAATTAAAAAATATTTTTGGAATTCATGAAATAGTAGTAGCATACAAAGATAATGATAAAGAAATAGATATTATTAATAACAATATAACTAAGTTATTAAAAGATATACAATTTAAAACATTTAAAGTTAATGTTAAAAGAAGTGATAAGAGTTATCCAGTTGATGGAATGGAACTTCGTAATATTTTTGGAGCACATATTTTAAAGAATATTCCTAATATAAAAGTAGATGTTAATACACCAGATATAATTATAAATGTTGAAATTAGAAATAAAGAAGTATTAATATATCATGAAGTAATTAAAGGAATTGGTGGATATCCAGTATCTACTCAAGGTAAAGGATTACTTATGCTTAGTGGTGGAATAGATTCACCAGTATCTGGCTACTTAGCTATGAAAAGAGGAGTAAAACTTGAATGTATTTACTTTGAAAGCCCACCCCATACTAGTAATGAAGCTTTAAATAAAGTAAAAACTTTAGCTAAAAAATTAGCTTTATATAATAATGGTAGTATTAAACTACATATTATTAATTTTACAGATATACAAGAATCTATATATAAAAACATTCCTAATGATTATTTAATAACTATAATGAGAAGAATGATGTATAGAATAAGTGCTATTATATGTGCTAAAGATAATGATAAGATTATTATTAATGGTGAATCAATAGGACAAGTAGCTAGTCAAACTCTAACAAGTATGAATGCTATTAATGAAGTAGTAAGTATTCCTGTAATTAGACCAGTAGCGTGCTTTGATAAGTTAGAAATTATATCTTTAGCAAAACAAATTGATACTTATGATACTTCAATACTTCCATATGAAGATTGTTGTACTATATTTGTGCCAGAACATCCAGTTATTAATCCAGATAAAGCTAAGTGTAGAGAGTATGAAGAGCTAATTTCCTATGAAGATATGATATATAACGCTATTAAAAATAAAAATACTATTACTATTAGTAGTGAAGAAGAATTAAAATATCAAGATCTTCTATAGTATAAAATATTATTAAATATTCATAATATTAGTAGTGATATTATGAATAATAAAAATTACTATAAAGGAATAGATATATTAAATAATAGTTATAAATCTAGAATAGATATTATTTCTAATCCCTATTTATATAACTTAGAAAGTAATATAAAAGATTTAGATAATATTGATTTAAATAGACTTAAAAGTATATCTCATGAAGAAAGAAACACTAAGAAAAAATCTTAGTTTTTTTTGTCTTATTTTGACAAGTATTGTCGAAAGTGTTTACAGTATAATAATAATCACTATAATACTTATTCAAGCGTGTAATGGGAGATGCCATTTTTCTTTTCAGGGGATTTTGGAAAAAACTTTAGAGAAGAGGTGGTAAGATGAACTCAAGATCTTTGAATAAGATATTGATAGTAATTTTTTTTCTATAGATATTTGCAATGCTTATGTTAATACAAAAAGACGCCATTTCGATAGTAATACCGAAATAGCGTCGCCCGAATAAGGCGGCGTGAGTTACACGCTTACCTATACTTATTATACGCATTATATTGAAAATAAGTCAATATAATATTATAATAGTTGTTCGTGGGGAAAAATGATAAATAGAATTGAAGTAGAAGATAAAATAAATGCTTTATCTAAAAGAATTAATAATACTAGTGATGATAATATAAAAAAAGAATTATTATATGATTATTATTCTTTAACTGAACTATTAAATAGTTATGACAATACTACTCATAATTATCCTTTAGAGTGTGATTTTAGTTTTAAAAGTATTTATAATAGCTTTTATAAAGATAGTTTAGAAGGAATAATAGATAATAAAAGTGATCTATTTGATTTATTATGTAAATTAGATTATTTAAGATTAATACGTCCTAAGAAAAGATTAAAATATAAAGAAATAAATATAGAATCATTTTTAAATAGTTATAATAAAGAATTATTAGATTGTTATAATAAATTAAAAGATAACAATATAGAAGTTAAAAATTTTCCTGGTTATGCTAGGGGATGTTGTTTTGATAATTATATAGATAAATCTTCATATATATTATTAAAAAGTAATAGTAATATTATTTTAACTCATGAATTAATGCATGCTTATGACTTTAATAATATTAGTGATGTTAATAAAAGAATATGTTATCACTATAGTACTTTTATGGAATTATTACCAAGATTAATTGAATATACAATGATTAATGAAATAGATAATAAATATAATTTAGTATATTCTTATTTAGATGGTATAAAGTGTTTTTCAGAATATTATTTAAGTAAGATAAATAATATAAGTGGATATAATAGTGATAATGAATTAATATGTAAAGATGAAGAATTAAATAAATATAATATAGATTTATTAATATGTGATATATTATCTATATATTTATATAATTTATATAAAAATGATAATTATAGATATAAATTATTTATTAATGATTTTATGAATAACCGTGGTGTTAGTGATAAAAAGATATGGGAACTTATTGATCTTAATGAAGTAAGTGAAATAATTAAAAAAGAAGTAATAGAGTTTAATAAAGAAGTTAAATATTTAAAAGTACGAAGATAATAAGTACTTTTTTATAATGTAAAAATATTATATAATAATATTACAGGTGATAGTTTGAAAAAGATACTAGTAACAGGAGCTTCTGGAAGTATTGGTTTGAATGTTATTAAGTTTTTACTTAGTGAAGGTAAATATGAGATAACTGCTTTAGATTTAAATAATAAAAGAAGTATTAAAAGATTAAAAACTTATCGCAAAAGAATTAACATTGTATTAGGAGATGTTACTGATAATACTCTAATTGAAGGTTTAGTAAAAAGCCATGATGTTATAATTCACTTAGCTAGTGTACTTCCGCCTTTAGGAGAGTTAAGTAGTACTGCAGGAGAAATAGTAGAGTATAATGGTACAGAAAATATAATAAAAGCAATTAATTATTATAATCAAAATTGTTTTCTAATATATGCATCTACTACATCTTTATATGATAGTAGTTTAAGTGCTAGTGTAAAAGAGAAAGTAGTAGAAAGTGATCTTAATAATTTTAGCTATAATAAATATCAAACAGAAATGTTAATAAAGAAAAAATTAAAAAAATATACTATTTTAAGAGTACCTTTAGTATTAAATAATGTAATTGGGGAACCATTTATGTTTAATATTAAGAAAAATAGTTTAGTAGAAGTTACTACTAATATTGATGCAGCTTATGCTTTTGTTAAATCAATAGGTTTTGAAAAAGAATTAAATAAAAAGATATTTAATATAGGTATGGGTGAAAATGGAAGAATAGTATATGATGATATATTAAAGAACATTTTAAGATATGAAGGATTAAGTTTAAAATATATTTTATCTAGATTAGTTTTAGAAAAGAATTATTATAGTCCAGTATTATTTGATAGTGATGATTTAGAAAATGTTATTCACTATCGTAATGATACATTATATAATTATTATAAGAGATTAGAATATCGTGGTAAAAGAAGAAAAATACAAAAGATAATTGCTAAGCCAATATTGTATTTTAAGAATAAAGGATAGGGATAAAATGACTGGATTAGTACTAGCCGGTGGTGGTGTTAAAGGATCATACCAAATTGGGGCATATTTAGCATTTAAAAAATGTAGAATTAAAATTGATGGTGTTGTTGGAACATCCATTGGTTCATTTAATGCTGCTATGATTGCAAGTGGTATGGAAAAAGAATTATATGAATTCTGGAAGAATGTTTCTGTAGGAGAAATCCTTGGTTTTGAAAGTAATTATACAGAAAGTGTTAATAATGAAGAAATCTTTAAAGAATTAGTATATGGTATAGAACAAATGAGTTTAATTATTAAGAATAAAGGAATAGATAATACTCATATAAAAGAAGCATTAAATAAAATGGTAGATGAAGGCAAAATACGTAGAAGCAAAATGGATTTTGGACTTGTAACAGTAAGACTTAAAGATTTAAAACCATTATACTTATTTAAAGAAGATATGGAAAAAGGTAAAATTAGTGATTATATATTAGCTAGTTGTAACTTACCAGTATTTAAAAGTGAAAAATTAATAGATAACAATTTTTATATAGATGGTGGATTTTATGATAATAACCCAATTAATATGTTGTTAAGTAAAGGTTATGATAAAATTTATTCAATAGAAATACAAGGTATTGGATTTAGTAGAAAAGCTAAAGATGAAAAGAAAGTTATAAGAATTAGTCCTACTAAGTTTTTAGGAAGTACTTTAAATGTTAATAAAGCTAAAATAAATGAAAATATTAAATTAGGATATTATGATACTTTAAAAGCATTAAATAAATATGATGGGTATAATTTTTTATTTCACAAAAGATGTAACTTGTTGTATAATATTTTAGCGAGTCAAGTAGATAGTGATTTATATGATAAGTGTAAGAAATATTTTAAAGCATATTCTAATAAAGAATTAGTATTAAAAGCTATTGAATATGTATTTGCTAAAGAAGATGCAACATATTTTAATATCTATGGTTTATTTGAATCAATTAACTATATTAAAACTCTTAAAAAGAATCATTTTATCTATGAATTTGTAAGAAGTTTAAGTTTATTTTAGGAGATGTATTATGGGAAGAGCATATGAAGTTAGAAAAGCAAGTATTCAAAAGACAGGAGCAGCTAGAGGAAAAGTATATACTACTTTTGCTAAAGAAATATATTTAGCAGCTAAAAAGGGTGTTCCAGAAATTGATGCTAATGTTAGTTTAAAAAGAATAGTAGAAAAAGCTAAAAGGAGTCAAGTTCCTTCTGATATTATTAATAGAGCTATTGAAAAAGCTAAAGGTGTAGGAGGAGAAGACTATTCTGAAGTTGTATATGAAGGTTTTGGACCTGGAGCATCAACATTAATTATCAAAACATTAACTGATAATGTTAATAGAACTGTTGGAGAAGTAAGAGCAGCATTTAATAAAGTTCATAAATCTTTAGGAGTAACTAATTCTGTATCATATAATTATGATTATTTAGGTATACTTTCATTTAAATCAAATAAGAGTGAAGAATTATTTGAAGAATTATTAAATGATGGTATAGAAATAGTTGATTTTGAAGATGAAGATGGTATTACAACAATTACTATGCATCCAAACGATAAAATGAAAGTAGAAGATGTAATAGAAAGAGTAATTCCTAATATAGAGTATGAAATAGATGAAGTAGGAATGTATCCAAAAGAAAGAATAACATTAGAGGGTGAAGATTTAGAAACATTTAAGAAATTATATAGTATGTTAGATGAAATAGATGATGTAACAGAAATATATACTAATGTTGAAAATATTTAGCTAATTGATTGACTATAGTTATCATTTGACATATAATATAAATACATAAACAAATTGTTTATGTATAAAAAAGCGAGCGATTCCGGCTGTAACAGGAAATTAATAAAGTGAGCGATTCCGGCTGTAACAGGAAACTAAAAAAGAAAATCAGAGAGCAAACTCTGATTTTAAAAAAAACTTGAATAAAACAAAAGTTCGAGTTCAGGAGGGAATATGGAGAATGTTGAAGAATTAAAATTAGTAGTAGTAGACTCTAAATATTGTGACTATTTAAGAAAATATGATGATAGGGTTCCATATAATTTTGGGAAAAAGTCTACAAGACCATTTGTTGGAGTGCTTTTTAGTGTTAATGGTTGTAAATACTTTGCACCAATTAGTAGTCCAAAGAAAAAGCATCTAGTAATGAGAAATACTGTGGATTTTATGAGGCTTGATAATGGTAAGCTTGGTGCAATTAACTTTAATAATATGATTCCTGTTGAAAGTAAGAACATTAAAGAGATAAAATTGAATAAAAAACATACTTCATTAGAAGAGACAAAGTATTTATTTTTATTAAAAAGTCAACTTTTCTGGTTGAGACGTAATAGTACAAGTTTATACAGAATATCTAAAAGACTATATGACAATTATGTTAAAAATAAACTTAGTGGAAGAATTAAAAGTAGATGTTGCGATTTTTTGCTTTTAGAAGAAAAATGTAAGGAATATAATAAAAAAATTATTAAAGCATAATACTCTTAAAATCTATTGCTTTCCGTTTAAAACAATTGTATAATTTAGTTGTTAGTGCTGATGGAATTTACAACTCCGGAGCTAAATCGTTACTAGCGTTAATAGTTTAAGTGTATGAATGAAGTCATAAATTAAGGTGGTACCGCGGGTTTTCTCGTCCTTAAACTATCCTAGTTTATGCTTTTTTATTTTAGGAGGATATATGAAAAATTATGAAGAATTAAAATGGCGTGGACTTATTAAAGATGTTTCCAATGAAGAAGAAATAGAAAGATTAATTAATAATGAAAGTATTACTTTTTATTGGGGAACAGATCCAACAGCTGATAGCTTACACTTAGGTCATTATTCATCACTTGTTACTGCTAAAAGATTAATGTTAATGGGGCATAAGCCAATACTTCTTTGTGGAGGAGCTACTGGTAGAATTGGAGACCCTAGACCTACTAGTGAAAGAGAAATAATAAGTATAGATGTAATAAATAATAATATTAGTAAAATAAAGAATCAAATAGATACTATATTTGATGGTAAAGCAAAGATAGTAGATAACTATGATTGGTTTAAAGGTTATGAATTTATTGATTTTCTAAGAGATGTAGGTAAATATATAAATGTTAATTATATGTTAGATAAAGATATAATAAGAAGAAGATTAGAAACTGGTATTACTTATGCTGAATTTAGTTATACATTAATGCAAGGATATGACTTTGTTAAAATGTATAAAGATATGAATTGTATTATGCAAGTAGAGGGTTCTGATCAATGGGGTAATATTACTACTGGTATTGATTTAATTAGAAAAATGTTAGATAAAGAAGCTTATGGATTTACAATGCCTTTAATACTTGATCAAAATGGTAATAAATTTGGTAAGAGTGAAGGTAATGCTTTATGGATAGATAAAGATAAGACTTCTTCTTATGAATTATATCAATATTTAATTAATACTGATGATTCTAAAGTAGAAGAATATTTAAAAGTATTTACATTCTTAACTAGAGAAGAAATTGAAAATCTAATGGATGCTCATAATAAAGAACCACACCTAAGAAAAGCACAAAAAACACTAGCAAAATGTATTATTACAGATCTTCATGGTGCATCTGAAGCAGAAAAAGCAGAAAAAATGAGTGAAGCTTTATTTAGTGAAGATATTACTATATTATCTAGTGAAGATATATTAGATAATTTTAAAGATATGGAAAGATTTACTATTAATGAAGAACAAAAATTAGAAGATTTATTAATTAGTGGTAATATATGTTCTAGTAAAAGAGAAGCTAGAGAGTTAATTAATGGAAATGCTATTAGTTTAAACAATGTTAAAGTAAGTGATCCAAATATGATGATAACTAAAGATAACGCTATAGATAGTAAAGTATATTTAATTAAAAAAGGTAAAAAGAAATATTATTTAGGAATATTTGAATAATATTTCTTTTTTTATTGCATAAAAAAAGAAGGATATCCTTCTTTTTTATCTAAAATATATAAATATAAATAATGCTAATACTAAACAATATATTGAGAATTTCCAAAGTTTACCTTTTTTAACAATATTACTTAACCAAAGGTAAGAGAAATATGTAACAAATAACGCTGCTAACATACCTAAGAAATATGGAAGTAATAAACTGCTAGATAAACCAACTAAATCTTTAGCTTTTAATACCATAGCGCCTAAGCTTACTGGGAAGTATAACATAAATGTATACTTTAAAGCAGTATCTCTTTTTAACTTACATAATAGACATGCTACTAAAACTGTTCCACTACGACTTATTCCTGGAATAATTGTTATAGCTTCAAATAAACCAATTATAATAGCGTCTTTAATAGTAATATCTTTACTTTCTTTATTTCCTTTAATATCTTTAACTATGTATAACATTAATGCAGTGAACATAAAACAAATAGCAAGTAACTTTAATGAAGTGAAATGACTTTCTAAATAGTCATTAAATAATAATCCAGTTATTACTACAGGTATAGTACTAATAACCATCATAATTACATACATAAATCCATCTTTACTATCATTTCTTTTATCTTTATTAAATATATATGTAAAGAAATCTTTAATTAATTTCCATACATCTTTTCTAAAGATAAATAGTATAGCTAAGAATGATCCAAAATTAGATATTACTTCAAAGTTTAAACTTTCAAACATTTGTGAATTAAATAAGTTTTTAAATAAAAAAACATGTCCACTAGAAGATATTGGTAACGGTTCTGTTATACCTTGAATAATTCCCAAAATAATATATTTTATATAATTCATATAATCACCTACTTAATTATATAATATTTTTTAATAATTATAAATAATATTTAATGATAAATATGTTAAGAATATTATTATTTATTATAGGAGTGTTATTATCTATAACAGGATTATTCTTTATAATACTATATTTAAATTTATTAACTATAGGGTATAGTTTTACTTATTTTGTATATTTTATTATTAGAAGTATTTATACAAATATATTTTTTATTGGGTTAATTATTATTTATTTTACTTTAAGGAGGCCTAAATGAACTACTACTATGATTTACTATTAAACTTTAATGAAGAATATTATAAGTTTTATGAATGGGAAAGTAATGATATTATTCTATATATTAAAAAGATTCCTCTATATCATATAAATCACAATACTTATATAGAAATACTAACTAATAAAATAAAAATAGATAATAAATTATTAAATAGTATAAGAAATAACACTAAATGTAAGAATGATTTTATAGAGTATGCTTGTATATTTAGTGATGGTAAGAATAGTATAGCAGTTGAGTTTAATAAAGAGGGAATAAGTATTAACAAAAGTAGTCTTCTACTAGATGATGAATTAAATATAAATGAATTTATTTATAGTGTTAATAAAACTAATATACAATATAATATTATAAGTAGTGAAATAATTAATAATGAGAGTAGACAAGATAGAAATATTAAGAAAATAATTAAATTAGAAATAGATAATATATATAATAATAATGAATTAAGTAAGATGAAATATTTATATTTAGAATGGTTTAATAAATTAGATAATAATATTAATAAAATGTATAATGATATGTTAAATAGATTAAATAATAAGTTAACGAGTAGAGAATATAAAATATATGAACTTATTAAAATAACTTATAATGTATAAATAAATAATTATTGTTAATAATAATAGTGGTGATATATTGAAAAAATTATTATTAGGGATAATTACTATAATACTATTATCAGCGTGTACTTATAATACTCCTAAATCTGCTGTAGAAAGTTTTTTAAGAAAGTATAAAACACTTGATAGTGATGTATTAATTGATATGGAAAATATTATTAAAGAAGAGAATTTAAGTAGTGAAGATAAAGATATTTATAGAGAAGTATTAAAAAAGCAATATAAAGATTTAACTTATGAAATAGAAGAAGAAGAATATGATGATGAAGTAAGTTATATTAAAGTTAAAATAGAAGTATATGATTTATATAAAGTTATTAAAGATAGTAATATATATTATGAAAATAATATGAGTGAGTTTAATGATTATAATGCTTTTATAAAATATAAACTTAATAAAATGAAAAACACTACTGATAGAGTAAGTCATGAAATAATATTTACAGTTAACAAAGATAATAATGAATATATAGTTAGTGATTTAACTGAAGAGAATTTAAAAAAGATTCATGGTACATACAACTATGAAACAAATATGTAAAAAGGTAATTAATAATTAATTACCTTTTTTAAATCTGTAAGTATTTATTGATGGACTATTAAATAATCTTATATTAATATCTTTATATCCTAATCCATTATTTACATACAACTGTGTATTACCAACTTTATAATATTTATCTATATAAGTTTTAGCACCATCTTTTTTAATTAACCCTCCATAATAAGGAATATTTATTACTCCTCCTAGAGAATGACCTGCTAATATAGCATCTATTTCATATTCCTTTAAATATTTAGTTAAATCTGGTTTATGAGTAATTACTAAATTATAGTTTGTTTCTACTTCAGTTTCTAATAGACTAGTTATATCTTTAGTATTAGTAATTCCCACTATATTAATTGGAGTGTTATCTTTATAAAATAAAAGTGTATTTTCATTATCTAACAATATAAAATTACTTTCATATAATATATCTTTATATTTATTTAAGTATTTATTATCATTGTCTCCTATAACAGCATATTTATATAAAGAAGCATCTATCTTAGTTAAAAAATCTTTTAAATTATTATAATCACTATCTTTATAAGTATATTTATTATTAAATAAATCTCCAGTAAACACTACTATATCAGCATCTTCTTTATTAATTAATTTACTTATCTTATCTAATTTATCTGTGTCTTTATCATATAATAGATCACTAAATTGTACTATTTTTAAATCTAAAAAACTATCAGGTATATCACTAGTTATAATAGTATATTCATTTACTTTATAATGTTCTGGTTCAATATATCTAGCATATAAGAATAATAACACTATTAATAAGATTACTATAAATATAAATTTCTTCATTAGATTACTCCCATAAAGTATATAACTACAAGTAAAATAGTAGCAACTAAGTTATGTAAGAAATGAAAGAAAATACTTGTCCATATATTATCTGTTTTATTATACATAACTGCAAATACAAATCCTAATGTTCCATAAGGAATTAAGTATAATATTTCCATCCAAGATGATGCACTAATTAAATGTAATGATGCAAAAATTAGTCCTGATAATAAATAATAAATTATCTTATGTTTAAAAGTATCTTTTAATATTTGTCTTGTTAATAATTCTTCTACTATAGGTCCCATAATAACTGCAGCTATTACATAGTATACTGGAAGTTCAAATAGTATTTCTCTTACACTTTCTTCATTAGTAGGAAGCCCAATAAAACTGCTTATTAATACATTAGAGAAAAGCATTATAAGAAGTCCACTAATATAATATTTAAAGTTTTCTTTAAAATATTTTTTTATATTCTTCTTAAAATCATACCAATCTTTAACAATTACTTTTCTAAATAGCACTATAAAAGTAGTGAATATAATTAATTCTATAGTTATATATGCAAAATTATTAAGTAATAAATTATTACTTTTTAAATCTTTTATAAATAATAATTGTAATCCAAAATTAAGAAAAATAAAAAGAAATAATACTCCTAACTGTTTTCCTAAAGATTTTAAAATACTTTTCATTTGAATCACCTATTTTTAATATAACACAACTAAAAAAAGTATGCAATCTAACTTGATAATGAGTTGACTTTATGTTAAAATCATAAATAGAGAGTAGGTGCTTACGGTGAAAAAAATATTAGCATTAATAATTACAAGCATTCTTTTTGTAACAAATGTTAATGCTGCATCAAAGTGTTCTTATGAAGAACAGACAAAATTAAATGGAAAGGCTGGAAATGTTAAAGTATCTTATGAGATAAAGGAAACCGAAGTAAAAGCTGATTTTTTTGATGTATATAAAAATGAGTTGAAAGATACAATGATTGTTGAGGTTTTTGAAATAAGTGTTTTAAATATTTCAGAAGACATCTATGTAGTAGTTAAAAATGATTTTAATAAAGATTCAAAAACAATTAGATATAGCGATTCTAATAATGGTATAGCTAAGTTTACTTGGGACAAAAGAGATAACATTACTAATTTTACATTTGAAATATATTCATCTAATAAAACTAGTTGTCCAAATGAAATTTATAAGACTATATATTTAACTACCCCAAGATATAATACACTGTACGGTTATGAAGAATGTAAAAATATAGAAGATTTCTACTTATGTCAGAAGTATGTTACCTTTAAAGATATATCAGAAGCTAATTTCTTTTCTAAGATATCTCAATATAAAAATAAAGAGATAGATGATAATGGAGAAGTAATACCTTCCAATAAAACAATATTTGATAGGGTATTTGATTTTGTAAAAGAAAATAAATGGTTTGTTCTAAGTGGAATAGTATTAATATCAGGAGCCGTATATGCAATTAATTATACAAAAAATAAGAAACAGAGGGATTTAGGATTATGAAAAAAGCAAATTATTTTATATTTGGATTAATAGTCTTATTCGTACATTTTATGTTTGCTAGTAACTCTTTAGCAAGTACAACTGCTGATTATAGTGTTACTGATAGCCAACCAACTGGTAAAGAATTCGTTGTAATGGGTGCTAATTTTTCGGACATTAGTGAGCTTACAGTAGTTTATGCTAAAGATACTAAGACTGGCGATTATTTTAATGCCTATTGTCGTACTCCGTTATTAGGAATAGGTGGTACTTATACTGGAGATTTAATAACTATTAATTCGGCTAATACTGAGTACAATATATTTAATGCTGGTATAATTGAAATTATTCGTAGCCAAGGTGATAGTGGAAAAGACATACCTAATAAACTCAAAGAAAGTTCTTGTGGAAATTTTAGCTGTAATGCTTCTTTAACTGCATCTGAAGTTCAAGCAACAAATGCAACAGATATGGCATTAAGATTCTATGAAGCTTTAATGAACATGATAAACGTTAAATCACCAGGTGCTGATTATAGTGCTAGTTATAATGAAAGAATTGATGCTTATCGTTGCTATGCTAAAAAATTAGTTAATAATGATAGTTTTAAAGATGTAATAAAAGATTTGGGAATTAAAGAATCTGATATTGAGTGTAGTAATATTAACCGTAGCTTGTCATTCTATGATAATTTTTCTAAAGATGAAACTAAAATTAAGTCACAATTATTGAGTGGATTAAAAGCAGCTCTAAATCTTAAAAACGGTAAAGTTGAAGATTTAAACATGGCAACTATATCAAAAATAGATAAATCCAAAACAGATTTAGAAATTTTAGAAAGCGACCCAACTAAGGGAATTAAAACTATTTATTATGTAATTCATACTAGTGGATTTTCTAGTGATGGTGTAATAAATGCAAGCTTGGATTGCCCAGAATGTAGTAAATATGGAAGCATAGATTACTATGTGTTAAAAGATGGCGAATATGTTGAATATTCTGATAGTACAAATTTACTCAATTATGCTTTATCAAACGGAACAATTAAAATAAAAGCTGATATAATAATAGACAATATTGATAGTTATACAAAAACTGATTGTCCCACTGTTAATTATTCATTAAATGTTAAATATTCTGACCAAACAATTCGTTTACAAGTCTATAAGATTAATGTTGCTAGTGAGTATTCACAAGACTTTTATATTAATTATTATGTTCCAGATGCTACTTATGAATTAAACGAGGATGACTTAAAGAATAATGATGGTGAAACAAGTTTTAAACTTTGTGGAAGCTTTAATGAAGGTTGCGAAGATTGGAAGCAACAATGTTTAAATGGAAATACTAAGTCATGTGATAAGTATCATGATGAATCAAATAAATGTATCATATGTGGAGCATATTTAGGAAACAATGAATGTAGTGTTGAATCTAAAGCTATTTCTATTGTTGAAGGTGTTGAATATGATAATGAAGGAAATTCTAAAGGACGTAATGTAGTAGGTTGTGTAATAGGAACTAAAGACGTTGCTGAAGAGCCTTATTTAGCGAGTGATAATAAATATTGTAAAGTTTATTGTAAAGAAGAGTATAAATTAAATATGCCTGGTAAGGATCTTAAAGCAGAAGAATTTATGACTATTGCTTTAGATGTTGGTATAACTGGAACAAAGACATGTTATACAACAAGAATAAATTATGAACAATATGAAATAGATAGGACTATGGGTGTAAGTAATGCTACTACTGAAATGAATAAATGTTTAAACCCTGATTTTAGTTATGAGATGGAGCCAGTGTTAACAGCATGGTTTAAGGATGATTCACAAAGTATGGTAAGAGTATCACTTGATCCTAATAAACCTGTTAAAAATAGTTATTCTGAATTAACTAGTGATAGTTATGATGGAACAAAAGCGACTGTTGCAAGCGATGTTAGATTTGTTAAGATGTCACAAACAATTACAAGTGTATATTTATTAGAAAGTGAATATTGTGCTGTAGATCCAACTTTTGCTACTGCAAAATTCTTTGGACCGTCTGGTGAAAGAGTTAAGAATTGCTCTACACTAGAACATGCACATCCAGTTGATAGTGAAGGAAAGCTTGAATATTCAATTGCAATGGAAAATTTAGGAGACTATTATTCAAAGAATGTAAAAGGAAGAATTTGGGGAAGTGACAAGAGTGTTGTAACTGTTCTTGCTAATAGTAATACTCTCGAAAAAGGTATTATTAAGAAAACCGATAATTCAGATAAAGGCGTTTATGTATGTGAATACTTTGTAGGAGATGAAGAATATTACTGTAAAGATAGTGAAGGTAATATCCATCCTAAGAGTCAATGTGAGGAAGGCGAAGATTGGTTAGATTGTCAAAAGAGATTATGTCCATCTCCACCACCTCAAGAGCCGTTCTGTAAAGAAGAAAATGGAAAAACACATTCCAAATCCGAATGTAAGAAAGATGAAACTGAGGCAAATTGTGAGCTTAGAGTTTGTCATCCAGTAGGTTGTGATAAAGTTGGAGATAAATATTACTACAATAGAGAAGAAATCAGTTATGAAAAATATAGAGATTTTTATAAATGTGCTGATGAAAAGGGATGTGAAATCATAGATGGTGAATACTATTATAATGAACAAAAGATTAGCTATGAAGATTATATAGACGTTTATAAATGTGATAATACCCCACATGAAGAGGATCCTTGTTATAAAGATGAAGAAGGACGTTATTATGTAAATGGAGTTCCAGCTACCTATAAGCAATACTTAGAAGCTGGCTGTTGTGAAGATTGCCCTCCTGGTGGTGGAGGATATATTCCAAAATGTGAAATATATAAAGGAAAATTCTATGGACCATCTGGTGAAAGATTAAAAAGTGAAGTTGAAATGAGACAAAAGTGTGAACCTTGTCCAAGCTGTCCTCCTACTGGTAAAGGATCAATTACTAAGAGAATTAAATATCGTTCAATAACAACAAGTAATGTTAATCCTAACGAAAGACAATTGGGAGCAAACTGGAGTTATGATGAAACTGAAGTTTCAACAGCATTAGAATTAAAAGCTTATGCTACTACAAAAGAGATTGAAGAAAATTCAGAAGAAGTATATGATGTTGATTTTGATAACAAAACAAATAATACTACTGTAGCAGTAAAAGTAAAACTTGATAGTAAGATGATTAATTATCTTAAGAAGTATAATAAAGATCATAAGAAAGATGGATATTTAAATAATACATTATCATGTTATGATATGGAAAATAACAATAATGGTGGAGATAAGAAGACTTATGAAAACATTTATTGTTATAGTGAAGTTATTGATAATTTAATAGATAAGTATCCTAATAATATTGATTTTTCAGTAAATAGACCTCGTAGTGAGTCAGAAAGAAAGAATACTCAAAATAGTAATTACTTTACTTCTTGGTCAAAAGCTGATTCAAGTAACTGGACAATAGTTACTGAAAGAGGACTTGCTTACTATAAAAATAATTATACAAAAATTGGTATTGGACCATCATGGAAGTAGGAAAGGAGGAAACATTTAGATGAAAGAAAGTTATTGGGGATATTGGTTAATCGTCTTAGGTGTATTTGTTGTTGTAATATTACTTTTGATTCAAAATGTTACCTCTAGCAACACTGAAGATAGTTATAATGTTAAACAAATAAGTGAAGCAGCTATGGTTGATGCAGTAGATTATGCTTATTATAGACAATATGGTGAGCTTAAGATTAATAAAGAAAAATTTATGGAAAGCTTTTTAAGAAGATTTGCTGATGCTGTATCAAATACTAATTCATATGAAATTACTTTTACAGGTATTTATGAAGCTCCACCTAAGGTAAGTGTGGAAGTTAATAGTAAAACTAATACATATGTAGTTGCTAGTGATTCAACAACATTTGATATGTCTACTAGAGTAGATGCTATATTAGAGGATTAGAAAGGATAGAATAAAATGGGAAATATAGGAGAAACAATTAAAAGATTTGTAGGAAACAAAAATACAGTTACTATTTTAGCAGTAATAGCTGGTGTAATAGTATTATGGTATTTCTATAATTATCGTGTTAATCAAGCTATTACTACTATCCGAGTACCATATTCTATAAGTGGTGTAGATTCTAGTAAAAAAATTAATACAGAAGAAGTTGGTTATAAAGAATTAACTCAAAGTAGTTTAAAGAATAGTGATATAGTTACTAATATAGCAGCACTAGAAGATAAGTACATTTGTACAGGTTCTAGTGTTGCAGCCAATGACTTCTTCTATGAATCACAATTATGTGATAAAAAAGAACTTAAAAATTTCATTTTTGATGAACTTGGTGATGATGAAAAAATATATACACTAAGTGTTGATTTTAAAGATACTTATGCAGATTCTATTATGCCTGGAGATTATATAGATCTATATATAAGAGCTACAGATGATAATAATAAAGTAATCTTTGGCCCATTAATTGAAAGTATTCAAGTTTTAGCAGTAAGGGATTCTTCTGGTAGAGATTTATTCTGGGATTCAGAAGCTGGTAATACAGCAGCACTTTTATTTGCTGTACCAAATGATTATCACAAGCTTCTTAATGTATCAGAATTAATATCTGGATATTCTATTAAGATTATTCCAGTACCAAGAAGTTCATCATATACAGCTAATCCTGGTGAAACAAGAATGGTTAGTGATGAATTATATAATTTCATAATGAGCAAATCTGCAGCTATCTCAGGACAATGATATAAGGAGGGGAAAAGTGTGAATGATGCTATATTTTCACAAATAGACTTTGGCCCATTAAAGGAATTTCTAGACGATGATAATGTAACAGATATTTCCTATAGTAATGGTGGTCAAATTCACTTAAAAACATTAGATAAAGGTGTTTATCCAGTAGAAAGACCAGAAATTAATAATGCTTTACTTGAAAAGCTTGCTTTTCAATGCTCAAATGTTATGGGTAAAACATTTAATATGGCTCATCCACTTTTGGACGCCGAATCAGCAGAATTACGTTTAAACTTTGTACATGATTCCATTGCAACAAATGGTATAGCATGTACAATACGTAAGACTCCTGCTAAGATAAGACTAAATAAAGAAAAGCTTATTAATGAAAAATATGTAACAGAGGAACTATTAGATTTCTTACTTACTTGTGTTGGTGGACACTGTAATATGATAGTAAGTGGAGAAACTGGTAGTGGTAAAACAGAACTAGTTAAGTATTTAGCTAGTCATATTGGTGAAAATGAAAAAGTAATAACAATTGAAGATACTTTGGAACTTCACTTAGATAAAATATTTCCACATCGTGATATTGTTGCAATGAAAACTAATAACATAGCAGGATATTCTGATGTTTTAGTAGCATGTATGAGACAAAACCCAAGATGGATTTTACTATCCGAGGTTCGTAGTGCTGAAGCTGTTATGGCTGTACGTAACTCAATATCATCTGGACATAATATCTTATCTACTATCCACTCTGATAGTGCTAAGAATATGCCTATGCGTATGTATAGTTTACTTGAATCGAATCAAGATATTGAGCAATTCTTAAATTCAATTCATAGATATGTTCAATTAGGTATACATGTTAAAGGCTATATGAGTCAAGAATTAGGAAGATTCCAAAGGGAAATAGTTGAGGTTACAGAATTCTATGTAGATGAAGATAATGTAGCTAAATCTAATGTTATTTATAAAAAGAGTTTAGATGGAAAAATGTCATTTAATAATCCAACTAAACATTTATATGACTATTTAGGTAGTCAAGGAGTTATTTTAAAAGAAAATATATTTAGTCATTTAGGTGATGAAAGTGGTGCATCTGTTGCTCCTAGTACACCTGAAGTGGTTAAAGAAGAAGTAAAAGAAGAAATAGATTCATTATAAAAAGGGAAGAGGTGAAATTATGCGAACACTGCCAGAATTAGTGTTATTAATTGCTATTGCTATGTTTGTCTATGCTTATAGAAAAAGTAATGGTAATTTAAAACTAAAAGATGTAGCAGATTCTGCTAGTAGTATATATGATAAGTATGCTCCTTATTCGTTTAAACTAGTTAGAGAAAAAGCTAAAGAATTAGGTCAAGAATATAATGCTAGACAATATATTACTCAAGTAGTTTTATTAGGTGGTATAGCAGCAGTTATCGGATATTTTTACTTCTATAGTATTATATGGGCAGTTATTTATAGTGCTCTTACTATAGCGTCTATTCCATATCTTGCATATTTAAGATGTCAAAGAGTATATAGTGAATTTATATTTGAACAAATCCAAACATATACAACCAATGTAATAATGGAATTTAACACTACTCAAAGTTTTGTTAAATCATTAGAGGGTGTATATGAATCTGGTATTATTGAAGATCCAGTAAAAAGTGATATAAAGAAAATGATTGATTTATCTTATAAAAATGGAACAATAGACGAATCAATTGAATATTTTAATAGTAAATATCCATATTATATAGTTAAAAATATGCATCAATTGTTCTTACAAATAACTAAAGAAGGTGCAAGAGATGCTGGAGAATCTTTAGAAAATATGTCAATGGATATAGATGCCTTAGTTGAAGGTGTTTATCGTGACCAAATGGATAGAAAGAACTTCCATACAAGATTCTTAACATTTGCTTTAGTATTATTCTCTTTAGTTATAGTAGTACAATTTATGTTAGGAAAAGATAACTATATTGATTTACTTGATACTTGGTATGTAAAAATAGTCTTACATTTAATAATAATAATTAATATTTATTTCTTAATTACTGGTGAGAAATATTATAATGAAGATGTGGGGGCTGAATAGTATGCAATTAGAAATAATCATAATAACTATATTAATATTTATAGTAATGTCATACAATGGCCAATTAAGCTTAAAAGACTTAATTAGTGATAATTTATACATCTTTAGAAAAATAAAAGAATCTGATTGGGATTTCTATGTTAGAGCTAAATATGGTGATACAGTTAATGCAGATAGTATATTTATAAAAAGAATTAGAAATGGTTTAATTGTAATGGGTATATGTTTACTATTCTTTCTTAAAGATTTATCTGCACTAAAAGTATTAGCATCATTTGTAATTGGATTCTTAACATTTAAATTAGATTACTTTAATATGAAATCATATTATAAAAAACATATTTTTCATATTGATAGTATGCTTCCACATTACTTAAAGAGTATTGAAATTCTTATTCAACACTATACTGTACCAGTAGCAATTGGTAAAAGTATATTAGATGCTCCAGATATATTTAAAGATGGATTACAAGAAATGATAAATGAAATAAATTCAGGTAATGATACAATTGATCCATACATGAATTTTGCTCGTAAGTATCCAGTAAGAGATTCAATGCGTATGATGAGACTTCTATATCGTTTAAGTATAGGAAGTCAAGAGAGAAAACAAGAACAAATGATAATGTTTTCTAGAACTATATCTAGTTTACAACAAAAAGCTAGAGAGACAAAATATAAAAATAGATTAGATAAGATGGAAAGTAAAACAATGCAGATGTTATTATCAACTGGTTTTGGTGTTATGATACTTTTAGTCTTAGCAGTCTTACAAATGATGAATATATAATACACTTAAAAAGTGTATTTTTGTCACTTATTTACATAAATTTTAATTAATTATTGTTAATTTATAAAAAAATTGTTATACTAAAGATAGAAAATAAGGAGGAGATTTATATATGAAAGAAGCTACTGGAGAATTAAATATGACTGTTGTTACTATAGTAGCAGTAGGAGCATTAGCTACATTCTTTTATTTAGTTATTTGGCCAACAATTAAAAATAACATGACACTTACATCTGCATGTAATGCATCTAGTAATGGTACAGTTAAGTACGAAGATGATAATGTAAGTTGTCAAAATGGTAAGTGCACAATGAAAACTGGAAGCAGGGCATCAAGAGTTTGTAATAATAGTAAATAATAGATTATGAAAGAGGCTACAGGAGAATTAAACGCCACTGTTGTAGTAGTTTTGGCTGTTGGGGTCCTAATGGCCTTTTTTTACTATACACTTTGGCCATTGTTAAAGAGTAATTTTGAAAGAAATAGTCAATGTAGTAAAGCTATATGTGATTCAAAGACTTTAAATGATGGTTATGTGACTTGTCATTTAAAGGGAAAAACAGAAGAGTTTAAATGTGTTTATAAGGGTTAGGATGTGATTAAATGAAAGAAGCTACAGGTGGAATATCTATTTTTCAAATAGTTATTGTTTTTCTTATACTTTTTGCAGGTATAATGGCTTTGACAATCAATCATTCTAAATCTTTTGCGGTAAAGGATGAAATAATTAACATTATTGAAAATGAAGACTTACCTAGTAATATGAATACAGAAGTATTAACTAGTAAAACTGTTAATGAAATAGTTAGTCATCTACAAGAAGTAGGTTATCGTCTTACTAACAAATGTCCAGAAGATTATACTGGTTATGCATCAAATGGAAGTTTAACTAATGGTAGTGATGCAGTATTTTGTATTAAAGCTAATGATGTTAGTGAAACTATGAAAGAAACTGCTAATAATACTTGTAGTGCTGGAAAGTGTTTTATAACAAAAAGCACTGAATATCCAACTATGATTTATTATGATGTTATATTGTTTTATCAACTTGATATACCAGCACTTAAAAATGTAATGAAATTTGAAATGAAAGGTTCAACAAAAGTTTTGTTTGAATAAGTGATATTATGAGACAGTCTGTTGGTACTACAACCTTATTTCAAATAGTTCTAGCATTTACTCTTTTATTCTCTGCGTTTTTAGCAGTAGCAATTACATATAATAAAGTGTTTAAATTAAAAAATGAAACACTTTCTATAATTGAAAAATATGAAGGAATATCTAGTACTTCATTAGAAATAATAAATAATTATTTAAAGAATAATGGATATAGTGTTAAAAATAATTGTGATTCTGATGAATTTGGAGTTACTAGTTTAGAATTAGCACAATATGAAAGAGCAAATAGTAATACAAAGTATTATTATTGCTTAAAAAGTTATTGTGCTAAAGATGGAAGTGCTTGCATAATTGGATCTACAGATATATATTATGGAGTTAAATTATTCTTTAAATTTAATCTTCCATTTATGGGAGAACTTACTACATTTAAAATAACTGGTGAAACAAAATCAATTAATTATTATACAGATAATCAAAAATTACAATAAGAAGGGAAGGATATAAATGAATGTAATAGTATCTAATAAATATCAAACACTTCTGGGATCATTAAATATAGATGTTATTAAATCTATTAACGGTGAATTTACAGTAGAAGATTTGGTTAATCAATTTAGTAATTTTTACTTTAATAAAATGATAATAGATATAACAGCTATTAAGAATTATGAAAATGTAGCAGTAATGAGAGAACTATCTATGAATTTTCAAATGGATAAAGTAATTATATTATTAGATGATTCACCTAAAGTAAATTCAACTATGTATTTATCTCAATTAGTGTCTGTTGGAATATATAACTTTACAAGAAGTGTAGATGCTATACCATTTTTAATAGATAATCCAAATACATATAAAGATGTTGCATCTTATCAAAATTTAAATATGGGTTCTGCAACATTTACTGATACTCCTATGGATAATAAACCAGTTAAATTAGAACAAAGAGTAATAGGATTTAAAAATGTTACTGAACATGCTGGAGCAACTACTTTAATATATATGTTAAAGAAAAGACTAACAGGTACTTATAAAGTTAAAGCTATTGAAATTAATAATAATGATTTTGAATATTTTAATGATAAAACATTAGAAAGTGCTGATTTTATGAATGCTTCTAGTAAGATAGTTAACTCTAGTGAAGAAGAAGTTATCTTGGTAGATTTAAATGATGGTGATGAAAGTTTATGTAACGAAATTATTTATTTAATTGAACCAGGAATATTAAAACTAAATAAATTAATTAGAAATGATCGTAAAATATTTGATAAATTAAGAAATAAAAAGATAGTATTAAATAAAAGTGTTTTAGATAGTAAAGATGTATCTGATTTTGAACATGAAAGTGGAAGTAAAGTATTCTTTAATATTCCATATTTAGATGAAAAATTAGATAATAATCCTAAAATTACTGAATTCTTAATAGGATTAGGATTCTCAAGATTAAATGAGAATAAAAATAGTGGAGGTTTTGGAGTATTTAAGTTTTAATAAATAGAGTATTGACTTAAATAAATAAATTCGTTAGAATTTAATTAGATAGAAAGAGGGAATTAATATGTTACTTTTAGATTCAAATTATTGTGTAGAAAGTGCTAGTACTTGGGGTATTTTAGGTTATCTAGTTATGATTTTTAAAATAGTAGTACCACTAATGATTATTATTTTAGGAATGATTAGATTAGGTAATGCTTTAGTAGGAAATAAAGAAGATAATACTGTTAACTATGCTATTAAAGCACTTATTAAAAGATTTGCTATTGGTATTGTAATATTCTTTTCACCAACAGTAATCAATTTATTTTCAAGTATGATTTTTAACGAAAAAGACTTTACTAGCAGTCCAAATTATTGTGTTCAATGCTTAACTAATGTAGTTGGCATACGTGATGATTATGGTAATAGTATGTGTAGTAAAAGAGTAAAATAAGCAATATTTTTAAATATTGCTTTTTTTATATGTCAAGTATATGTGTTTTTCTTGACAGTTTTTCTATTTTTAGATAAAATTTAAATAGAAAGAAGGTATTATTTATGTTTTTACTTGAGGCGACTATAACTAGTTTTTGTGATGATACTGCTAGTATTTGGGGACTTTTAGGATATGTAGTAATGGTTATTAAAATAGTTATTCCACTACTTTTAATAATCTTAGGAATGATTGATTTAGGAAAGGCAGTAGTTGCATCAGATGACAAAGCAATTAATAAATCTGTTAATACATTAATTCAAAGATTTGTAGCAGCAATAATAATGTTCTTTGTTCCTAC
>JAEEGL012814009.1_pt1 | contig 27377 bp, 38 predicted proteins | sample 9134231 | NCBI WGS metagenome assembly JAEEGL01 (sample SAMN16246548, study PRJNA631951) | gut metagenome | biome: gut microbiome; feature: rumen; material: fiber-attached | host: Bos | place: Iran: Karaj | collected 2018-10
ACAGGTTGTGATTGTACAGGTTGTGATTGTACAGGTTGTGATTGTACAGGTTGTGATTGTACAGGTTGTGGTAATGTATTTTTAAGTCTGTTTAACTCTTTGTTCAATGCATATCTCTGTTTAGGAGAACATATTTTGTTCTGCTCTACATTCTCTATAATCTTACTAGCAAGGTCTTCTGCTTTTAAATTTGGCTGTGCCTTTATCTCTTTGATGAGCTCAACAATATCATTTGGTAACTGGCTAGTGCCAATTGCTCTCTCTAAAACCTGCTTCTGCTTTTCTGAACATTTCCCACTGTTCTCTATTGTTTTTATTACACTTTCTGCATAACTCCCACTATAATCTGGTTGTGCCTTGACCTTTGCTATCAGCCCATACACATCCATTGGTATTCCTGTTTCTTCAACTATGTATTCACCCTCTATTGCTGACACATATCTTGAATTTCCATTATTTACTACCTTACCATTAGCTATTGAATATCTGTCTGCAAACATCAATACTTGCTCTAACTTCAACACTCTTGTTTTTCCATCCGTGTCTGAACAGTAGAACCCTTCTCCAGATTGTGTGTCGTTCACCTTTGCTATTATAACAAGTGCTTGGCTCTTACCTATTTCGCCATATCTATCAAGACTTCCATTAATGCCTACTAACTCATTATTTTCAAGCTTTGCATTTTCAAGTTTTAGCCTACCAGATTTTATAACGTCAATTAGTTCAGCACTCGAAACATCCCTTGTTTCAGTATTATTAATTCCACGTACTGCCAATATTCTATAACCTGTTTTTATTCCGCTTATCTTGTTTACACCTATTATAAATACCCTCATATCAACACCTCTACTCTATGTAGTCCCCACTTAATTCTATGCTCCTTGAATTTGCTTTCTGAATCCTACCATATGGTGTTATTCCACCATTTACTACATATGCTCTCTTCTGCTGTATTGCTCCAATTAGCAATGCTTCAGTAACTACTGCAGTTTTTCCTCCGCACTCTACCCTTATTGCCTCTGGTGATATTTCACCTATTATAATTACCTTATTTGCACTTTTGTCCCCCTTGTATATAAAGTGATCTATCCTTGCGCACCCAGACTTGCATTTAAGTACAATTGCAGGATTCATATATATTCTATGAAATCTACTATTTATTACTAAGTATTTTATAAATTTATTAGTATTCTTAATCTCTATTGTGTCATCTAGTAATGAGCTTGGTAATTCTATTCCTTTTATTCTTTCCCCTGCACAACCATTGCCACGCATTACTATTCTATTGTGTTCTATATGCTTAACTTTTGGTATTATCAACCTTTCTAGTTTTTCCATACCCTTTATGTTCCAAAACTTTATATTATATAGTATACCATTTTCGTAATCAATATCAAATACATCCCACATGTCATCATTGCCTAGAAGTTTACTCACTGTTGCCATATTCACAAAGTCTTGGTTACCACTATTCTCAGCCCCTGTTCTACCAACCTTGCTATAGTACATATCCTCTATATCTTGTGATGATAGCATTCCATCCTTTATGCTGAACATTATTTTATCATCTTTATAATTGCTATCAATTATACCGCATGCCTTTTTAAGAGTTTTGTAACTAGTATCAGGTAATATAAATATTCTATTTCGTGGAATATGGGAACGCCATTGTGCATCTACCATTTCTTCATTCATTCTCATCACTACGTAACTTGCATTATCAATGTCATTCAATACTACAAACTCTCCCTCATACATGTCATATATCACTTTACTTTGTGAATCATATAACATTTTCCATTCCCTTGTTGGATTTCTTATTGCATCTATTGTTTGCTCTAAGGAATTTGTAATCTTAGAATTGCATAATTTTACTATGTTGTCCCTACTCCTATTCATACTAATACTTGCGTTTATTATTGCAAGCTTTTTATTTCTCATTAGTACAACTATTTGTGGTATACTTAACTCAATTTTTTGAGATCTATCCTCTATATTTGTAATCTTTACTTTAGATTGTGTGCCATTATTTTTTCTTATCTCTGTTATCTCTGCAACTACTATTGGTCTATCCATTAGTCTACCTCCGATATTAGCATTTTTATATATGCATCTGAAATTATGCTAGGTTTTATTTCAGCATTCTTCATTACGCTGCTTGTTATCTCTTCTACTATTATTCTAATTACACGTATGTACTCATTATTTTTTACTTCATTTCTTACTCTTGTCTTAATATTTTTCCAGTTTACTTTTATTTTGCTATCATGTGTTATACTCTCTATTATGTTCATTATCTTTGTACTTTCTTGTATCTTATCTATAGAACCATCCCAATCCCAAGGTAATATCAATTGTTTATTTGCACTTATTATACTGATAAATACTGCTCCAAATATCAAGTGCATCATAAAGTATTTCTCGGCTTGCTCTTGCTTATCACAGTTAAGTATTGGATTACCCTTACTAATAAACCTTTTTACTTCTGTAGTTCCGCCATTAGCATAGTATGCACTTAATATTGCTATCATTGATATTGCAATATCATGATTCCACCCATATTGCACTAACATGGTCTCAAATCTTTTGTAATTTGCCCTTATCATTTTTACATTCATTCTATTTCTCACCTATTCTTTCTACTTATATGTAGATATGTGTATTACACACTATCTTTGGTAGTACACATATCTTATCTCTGTGTTAACAGAATCTGTTTCTGCTTTCTTCTCTAATTGAGTTGAAGTCTATTCTTCTCAATTTTAACAGTTCGCACCCAACACCTCTAAGTGTCCTCTTGCCATTTATCTCAACCACAGTTGCATTTGTTATCATTCCATTTTTTGCAAGTACTACTGCCTTAGCTTTACTGAGTGGTGCAACTCTGCTTGTTCCATTCTGTCCTAATTGTTGTTCCATTCCGCTATCTGGTATTACATAGTACCCTACTACCTTTTTCTCGTTTACTACCAATGCTACAATTCTATACCCTTTTTTTGTTACATTTTTAACTGTTGAACCATTTGATGTAGATTGCCCATTATCCTCTCTAACACCGTTCTCATTTATTGTGGGTAAGTTGTCTAATGACTCTCCTACACCTCTAAATAATATCTTGCCCTTATAAATCTGTGCTGTACAGTTAGATAACATGCCCTTGCCAACCAAATATGCAAGTACTTCTTTTGAGTACAAAGCACTCTTGGACGACCTTGGGTCCATTATATAATATCCTGTTATCTGTCTACCATTTGTTCTCTTTCCTACTACTGTGTATTGCATTCTGTTTTCCATATTATTATACCTCCTACATAACTATATTATAGTAAGTTATACTTTCCCTACCTGCTCCAAGTAACATTGTTCTGGCTACTATTGATTCTGTCATTCTTGCCTTTACCAGATTCTTCTTGCTTATCATGTATCCTTGACTTCTCAAACCTTTGATTATTACTTCCTCTGGACACTTTCCACTTATCATTGCTATCTGGCATATTGGATTACCTATCTGTATACCATTTTTTACGTGCCACACCTCTAGTGTGTATCTTTTCTGCTCTTTCTTCATCATAACTATCACACCTTCTTATACCAATATTTATATACTGCCTGGCTTCCACAATCCCATGTATCATAGTAATTTCCATTTCTACAGCATGTTAGATGCCCTGCTGTTCTTAACACTGCTACAATATCTTTATTCATTGCTGCAAAATCTGCAACCCTTGGTCTTTTTTGCCCCCTTTGCTATTCTTATGGTTCCTGTGCTCCATCCCAGGCCTGTTAGCAAATGGTCTACTGCCTCAACATCACTCATAGATGCTTTTACTTCGTATCCAGCCTCTGCTAATAAGTTGTATGCCATGTCCCAGCTTATTCCATTTGCTACTGCTACTGCCCTTATTGCACAGTCACCAACTTTTCTGTGCTTTGGGTTTGCATTATATTCTATAAACATTACGCCCCTCCTATTCAAATTTAAAATTTTCAATTTATAATAAACAAGTCATTGTTAACGCATATAATTATGTTTTATATGTATTATATGCATATTATTGTTCATTATCCTGATTGGCATGATTATACAACTTTGTGATCAATTCTATTCAAAATTGAAAACTACTACTTATTTTCATTTACTGAATTGTGTGTTTGTTGTTATTAATCTCTGATGCATTAATATTGTAATTTATTGCTATCAGTTATTTTATATTATAGCAAAAAAACCTAAGTCTTTGTGACTTAGGTCTTTACTATATTATCATATGCTTTAAACTATCTTAGATTTTACCCAGATTTGTCTTTGCTTTCATTTCAGTGTATATTTTATTCCTATACACTTCTTTGTTTTTATCCCTAGCAGTTTCATCTAATACCCAGTTATCACTATTACTCAATACTGAAGTCCTGCTACTTCCAATGAATACTGCCATATTATTTGCCCATAACTTCTTGTCAATTGCCTCTATACTCTTATTTACCTTATCATATACTTCTTTTGAGGCTCTATATTTTTCAACATTAGTCCTCATCTTTAGTATATTCTTAACTACCTTGTCTACTGATGTACTACAGTCAATTTCTTCACCTGTTTCTATCATTTCTATTAGTTTAGTGCCACTAATCTTACTTGAATCATATCCATCAATAATGTATTCAACTGTTAATGCAGTGTTACCTTTGCTGTATGACTTATAGTCTTTACTTGTATATTCACCAGTATAAATATTAACTCCAGCTTTCTCTATCTGGTCCAGAAATTCCTTTTTGTAGTTACTAAATCTGTCTAATACTTTCTTATCCTCTGCTATACTTAATTCTTCATTACTCATGCCCTGCTTAACTATTTTCATTAATCCACTATAAGGCCCTACTGCCTTTTTAGCCAAGTCTAAATCATACCTCTCGAGGCTTAGCCTTCCTATCTCCTCTTCACTCATTATGCTGCTCTTAATTTTATCCGGGCTCATTATCTCATAATCATCAAGCCTTATCTCATACATTGCCATACTATTAATGTCAACTACCTGTTTTACTGGTCCTATTATGTACTCTTCAGTTATTTTTCTTGCCTTATTTCCAAGAGCTCTGCATAACTCTTCCTCATGTGAAGCATCTATTATTACTCCTAATTTATCTACATGTCTATTACCATTATATATTATGCTCTTTTCTCTGATTGAAAAGCACAATATTTTTTGTCCTTCAACATTTATATACCCTACTTTTCTGAACTTCATGCCTATATTAAACTTTGTGTTTGATACACTTATATACGGGTATGCTACCGCTGCTATGCCTAACTGGTTAAACTCCGACTCATCACTCTGTGTCTGACTGTTTGAATTGTATTTCTCTGTTGGCATATATGCTAACATTCCGTTAAGTCTTGCTATAAGCTCTATCACATCTATTATGTCCATATTCTTGTTTTCCTCTTTCAACACTAACCTTGGTATTGTATCAATCTGGCTTTCATTCTTACTTCTAAAAAACGCTGTGCCATTTCTCACAATTATTGCAAAATTATCAAATTCAAATATTCTGCTCATTACCCTAAGTGTTTTGACATCAGTATTATGCACACCATTGAATGCCTCAATTTGGCCTCCAATAACTTTTCCACCTTTTTCTATTATTGCCTTCAATGTTATTGTGTTGTTTACACTTTTGAGCTGTCCATTATCAACTGCAAGCATTGGGAGTTTATTGAGATATATTCCTTTTTTACACACTACACCTTTGTCTTTGCTTATGTCTACTTGGTTATTACTGAATCCTCTTTCTGCTAACTCTTCAATACTTACACTGATTTTCCTGTCCATTATAAATCCAATCAGTGCTCCTGTTTGGCTCACTATCGTGTGTGTTATCCTCATATATTCACCCCTTTTATGCACAAACGGCCTAGTTTCTTACCAGCTAGGCCGTTCACATTTTTACTTACTATCTAGCAATTAATTTCCTAATCTCAGCTATATAGTTATCAATCTCTTTTGTTGTAGTGCCGTGAACCTCATAGTTGTATTTATCTACCTTTACAACTACTTCTGTGACTCCGTCTGTGTCATAAACTACATTGGATACTATAATTGAGTCTGCCACTACTTCATACTGTGCCTTATACTTCTTAATTATTGCACCCAATACCTCAGTTTCGATTACACCATATATTCCGTTTATTCCGGTTCTCTGTAACCTGAATGCCTCTATGTCTTTCTTTGATATATTGCTACTAACTCCCTTTACTCTTTCCACTATTCTTGAGTTGGACTCTTTAACAGCCTTAGCAATACTTGTCATTTCATTTGCTACTTCATCCTCGATAATTACTCCTGCATACTTTATATCAGTTCCGCCTATCTGTGCAAAGTACAAAATCTTAATTCTTAATGACCCGCTGACTTTATTGCACTCTGTTTCAATCTTCCATCTAGGATACTCGCCCTCAATTGACTGGACTATTTTACCACTTGATGTTTCTCTTATTTTACCATTACTAACTAACTTATTCTCTGCAAGTCCTACTGCCTCTTCTATGCTAATCTGTCTTATATTTCCATTAGCATCAAATATTACATAACCCTTAAGTGTCCCATCTATCTCAATTCTGGATAGTATAACTGCCTTTGCACTTCCTACTACCTGGCCAGTCACATTGTCTAATAAGGTGTAATTCTTCTCACTACCATTGCAAATCTGCAACTTTCCATCTTTGATACACATGTTTGCTACATTAACTCTACTGTCTCTTATATCCTTTGCTAAGTCATTATTTTTTACAATGTGTATCCTACCTTCTGTATCAACAAGTGCATATGCATCAATGCTATTGTTGTTGCCATATCTTGCAACCATTATGTAATTCATCATTATCTATTCCTCCTATTTTCATAATTATTAATCTTAATTTTTAACAATATTAATATTCCTGTCCTTTTTACAGCTACCTATTGATTATGTATGTTCTACTTCATCTTTAATGTATATCTTATCTATTTCCTTATTTTTACTTACCCAATTTGATGAATTAACTCTTATTATGCCTATATAATTAAGTATTCTGTATACCAAATATTTCTTCATTGTATTACTCTTAATTTTTGCAAATTTTCTCCTGACTACCTCTTCTATTACTGTCTGGTCTCTACTTTTGTACTCTCTCATATCCTTGAACACACCTTCTACTTCTAATAGTATATCTACTATACTACTAGTTATATTTACATTCAAGTTTTTTATTGTTGTAATTGTTTTAATCTGGTCTTTATGTGTTCTGAATACTGTTTTTGCTTCATCATTTCTTTTGCTATATAATTTATTGCAAACCATTTGCACAAGTGTTGTTTTTGCCATCAAGCTGTCACCATTATCTATTAGTGGAGGTTGCTTGAATGTTCCATCTATGTCTCTTAATACATGCACATTACCATAATGTCTATCCCTGTTTCCTATTAAGGCATCAAACATAAACATCTGGTCTATGTAATATTTCTCTATTATTTTTCCATTTGTCTTATTTCCTATACCGTACATTATATCATAGTTAGTTACTTTCTTATGCTGTATTACCTCTTCAGCACGCTTTATCTCTGCTATGCTCATTATTGAGCACCCAATTTTATCAATCTTTTCACAAATGCTCACATGTGAACATAATGGACTCATCTTTGTAAGCTTTCTAAAACTCTTATGCATATATACAGGTATTATACTGTACTCAAGTACCTCAATTCCAAGTCTCTTACCTATAATATACGCTAATACTTCACTGTAAGGTTCCAACCCAAATGGTGTACACCCTTTTATTAAAAATAGCCTTCCAGAAATTCTATCTTCTGCCCATAATTTTGAAATTCTACCTCCATTTGTGTACTCCATTGTATTATCAAGTATCATTAACTCTTTGTTATCCCAATATATTATATCCTCTTCCTTGAAATCATCATCTAATGATTGTGTTGTATCCTTTACTCTCCATATGTACTTCTCTTCATCCTCTATCCTCATATTGTTGTATGGAAAATGTCTTACCCCTATTCTTCCTCTTATAGACTGCTCATTATATGTATCATTGTCATCATACACCAGCCAATATTGGTCTGTTACAAGTGAACATCTTGTCCTCTTTGCAATTGTCATAACATCATGCTTTATAAGCCCTTCTTTCATTAAAATCCAGAATGCACCAATTCTGTTCTTTGGGTATACCCTTTCTTTTATCCAGGCACATATAATGTTATTCATATCTGCGTCTGTTTCAATTGCTCTCTCAAAAATATATGGCAGCCACTCTTTGTGTATGCCATTATTTAATACTAATTTTGTCTTTTTATTTACTTCTACAAATCTCCCCAATTCTAACCCGTCAGCCATAATTGCTTTCACTTGGCTAACTATTATTTTCTCTCTTGTATTCATTCTTGAGTTCTCCCCATATTCTGGATGCCCTAATAAGTGATTTGTAATATATGTTAAATATCTTCTGTCTCCTGCACTTAAGTTCATTACAATACTGCTCTACCTTATCAAAGTCAGCATTTTCGTATGCTATTATCATATTTATAATCTTTCCGTAATTATTATCTCTGTATAATATGGCATCCTCTATACTATTATCAAAACCAAGTGCAATAAGCTCTTGGTAAATCAATCTTCCCTCAAGTATATCAATTACTGATAGTAGTCCAACTATATATGCTCCATTCTCTGTTACACCCTTTATTTTGAACTCCTTCTGTATGCTCTTAGCCATTATTGCTCTGAAGTAACTTTCCTCTATGAGTTCATCTGCTACTCCTTGCGAACTTGCAAACTTCAGCAACATTAGCCATTGTTCCACCTTTGTCATTCCAAGCTTTGTGATGACTTCCTTAATGTTTCCTCCCCCAATACCAACAGTTCTTCCAAGTCTTAATATCTGACTAGTTAATAATGGGTCCCTAACTATGAGTCCTACAAGTTCATTGATTGTCTTCTTACCATCATCATTCATGAACTTAAGTATACTCATTAAATTTGCTTTGCTATATCCCTTTCTCCTTATGTCTAAGTTTACTACATCTGACATGTAGTCTCCCTCATACATATCTGCCCACATACTAACACTTTTGAAAGTATCAGGTGTATTTACATTAGTCGCAAGTTTCATACACCTGATACTCTTTATATCTTTCAAGTTTATATACTCAGATTCAGCATCTATTATAATTATATCTGCTATCAAACTAGAGTATCCTATGTATTTATCATCAGGATTAATTGATATAGCAATTTTGTATCCTTGCTCTTTAATTGCATTAAGTAATTCAAGCTTTTCCTTGTCAACTATGCTATTATTTATACTAATTATTATTCTATTCTTATTTGCCATTGTAACTTTTTTCACTATTTGCTCATCAATAATATCCCCAAGCTCTACCATATAAGGTATTATATCCATTTCTTGGTATGCTTCACTATTGATAATCTCTGCTATTATAGTGTCTATTATCTCTTCATTAATCTCTACACTACTCTTTATACTGTGTGCAAATACTCTTTTGTTATTTAATACAATGTCTCTTTTATGAATAAAATAATCTTGCATAGTCTTAAAAATCCTCTAATTCTACCTCTTCTTCCAAAGAGTAGTTTGCTATGAATAACTCTTCGCCTGCTAAGGCGTCATCTGCTGTTTTTCCTGCCATGGTATATCCACCTGGTATACTAAATGGCTTTATGCATATATCCTTATTATCAATTGTCTTACCTTGGAATAGTTTTCTTACTATTATTGAATCGTCGTATGTCATGAACCATTTGCATAACATTGTCTTTGTAAACTCTGCAAAGTGCTGATGTGGAAATCCCTTATGTGTATTTCCACCCTTACCATACAAACCAGATGACTCCTGCTTTGCATATGGTGGGTCTAAAAATATAAATGAACTCTCTGGATTCTCATTTGCAATTTTCATTGTTTCCTCAAATGACACATTCATTATTTCAACGTCCTTATCATTAAGTAGCTTGCTTGCCCCAAATACCTTGTTAAGACAATCTTCAGTAAATGCAGTAAACTGGTCTCTGCTCAATGACCCAGCATCACCCATACCAGAGAATGATACTTTATTTACCAATAACATTCTTGCCGCTCTTGCCGGAATTGATAATGATGCACAATCTACTGATTGAGCCCATTCCCAAAATCTTTTGCCTTCTTCACAAGCTACATTGTATAATGCCAACTTGTCTCTGATTATCCTTCTATCTTCCTCTGTAAACATATTGTCTGTTTCAAATGATGCAAATTTTCCACCCTGCATATAATCTCTTGGAACTTCCTTAATAAACCCAGTTGCATATAACTCTTTCTGATGTGGACATGAGTCATCAAACATCTTTTTAGCCAGTTCAACCACTTCATCTGGATGTTCTTTAACTCCAGTCCAAAAAGCCCACATTTCTGTATATAGGTCTCCAGCCACCATTCTTTCAAGTTTTGAAAATCTTGGGTCGTCTGCTACTGATAGTGTTATGCTTCCACCACCGAAAAATGGTTCCACAAATGTTTTCATATCTATTGGAAAGTACTCCACCATATATGGATAAAATCTCCATTTTGCTCCAGGATAACTAACTACTGGTTCTGCCATTCTACAATTTCCTCCTCATAAATTTCTATGTTGTTGTCCATGAATAGTGCATTTATTTCATTATCACTGTATACTATATCATCCATATTTATCTCCTTATGTATATACTATTCTTTTTATTCTTTACAAAATCAATCTTTTTGTGCTCTTCTGTTTGGTATCTATTGATGTATTTTCTTGCCTCATCAATGTCAACTTCTTCTATTTCACTCACTCTGTATAGTTCATCTAATTTTCCCCATAGTTCCTCTTTTTGTTCTGTTGTTATCTCTGTATCCTTGATTATAAATTGCTCTGTAGACTCTAACAGCTCTTTCATTTGTGCTTTACTTACTACATTCTTGTTATTCTTGTCATTCTTTACATTTACTTGTTTATGTATATCTACTTCTTTTTCATCAATGAAATATGCATATAAGAAGTTAATTGCATCTACATTATCTACACTAACTCCATTCATTCTTTCATAGAAGTATCTATGCAAGTTTATCACAGTTCCGCCCTTGGTACAACCAAAACAATAAAAACTCTTGCTATCCTCGTAGTACCTAAATGATGGTGTGTTCTCATCATGCAACGGACAGCACGCTCTAGGATCACTATCAAAATCTACTCTGTAATCATCAAAATACCCTGGTAACTGTGGAATAATAATTTCCTTAAAATACTTTGGTATTGTCACATTGTTTATTACTATCTGTTTCTTTTCCTCTATTGTTAATATCTGCATTCTGAATTCACCTTATTTATATCAAATGCATATGCTTGACATGACTCTAATCTTACCAATGCCCCACTCTTCAACCATACCATGTATGTTGGATTTCCATTGCAATCCATATGTGTCTCTACTTTTTTAATATCCTTATATCTATATTGTGCAATTCCCCCACAATATGATGGTCCTTCAAACACTTCATCTGCCATTATCTGCTCCCCCTCCTTGTTACATATTTCACTGCACAGTTTAACCATGTTATTCCAAGTTCTTTCTTCTTTGCCTTTACACTCTCAAGTGTAACTCCATATAGTTTTGCTATTTTCCTTAATGATAATGGATTATCAGATATCTTTTCTCCAAAGTAGAGTTTATAAAACTCGTCATATGTTATGCTCTCAAATTCCTTAGAATCTCTTTTTTCCATTTTCCTCATCTGCATATTCCTCGTTGTATTCAACCTCTAGCAATTGTGCAATATCATCCTTTTCAAGGTATGTTTCAATTTTTCCACATTGAGTACATACATATTGCTTGGCACATATCACTTTTTCACCAGTTCCCTTTGTAAATATATTCTTCTTTCTACTCGCAAACATTGTGAAACAATGATCCTCATTCATTGATATTGTATCAATTTTCAATGTCTTCCAATTCTTTATCTTAATTAATTCATTACCACAATTGGAACATTTTCTTTTTATTTGCTCATTCTTACTATTCAAGGTCTTCTCCCCAATCATCACCTATTATGCTATTTGCTACAATCTTAACTAAGCAATCTTCACATACATTTACTACTTTTTTTCTATTTGCACCATCCCTAACTCCAAGTGTCATCATATTAAATCTATTTGGTTTGCATACTACCCTCTCGCCGCACATTGAACACTGTGGTGTCACCATAAGCTTTATCGTCTGCATTTTTAATCCCCCTAATAATTCTTATTTCTATATATAATAACCAGTCATTTGTTATGCCTCTAATAAAACTAAAAAGAACTAAAGCCACTATGACTTTAGTTCTTTATGCTATTAATATTTACATCATGTTTATCTTCTGAAAAACTCTAATCTGTCTGCTCTTTACTCTCTGCTTCCAAAAAAAATCTCGTCGTCTGTTAATATATAATCAGCCCCAATGCTTCTACTATATTCCAAATGCTCTATAAGCTTTGTTTCTTCTTCTCTGGTCATTACGTATCACCACCTAAAATGTAAATATTGTTATTAAACTTAGAATGGAGGATGGGGATTTGAACCCCTTGTGGTTGTCAAGCCACGCCGACCCTTGATTGGTGATTACGCATTAGCACTACTGAGTGATGCCTTATAATTCGGATGCTACCCTGAGGCATCAATCATCCCCCTCGAGTACAGATAGTGGGACTCGAACCCACACGCTTTCGCACCAGAACCTAAATCTGGTGTGTCTACCAATTCCACCATATCTGCTTAAACTCTATTCATCTTGCTCACTTATATCTTTGTGTACATCTATAACGGAGTATGATGGGCTCAAACCATTGCACCATTTTACTGGCCTAATTGATTAGCAATCAATCCTCTTCACCAACTTGAGTAATACTCCATAATACAATAGGTATTCATTGCTTAGTTTTCCAATTGACATTACTATATGCAACTAAGAATACTGTCACTCTATTTAAACCTATTATATATAGCTGTGCTACCGGGACTTGAACCCGGGAAATGACGGAGTCAAAGTCCGTTGCCTTACCGCTTGGCTATAGCACAAAAATATACCTCGTTATAAAATATAACTCACTTGCTTCTCAAAGTTCTCTATAGACTCTTTTACAAGATTGGCAGTCTCTTCTGTAAGTTCAGTTGCATCTTCGAAAATTTTAAGGTGCTCAATCAAATTACTCGCTGTAAGATCTGTTTCAGGGTATAATTCATGACAGAAACTCCAGCCCGGTACCCTAGAATGTGCATTAGTCTCTGTCTTAGGTGCCATTCTAACATCCTTGATATTATTGTCAATATCAAATGTAACATTTACTTTTCCTGCATAAAATAAATGTGCGGTGTTGTCAATGTTCCCATCTGCATCCAGCTTAAACGCGTAGATGATTCTTATTCTGCCTTTCTTTTTTCTTAATTCAATATAGTAAAATTTCATATTCAACCTCGTTTTTATGTTATCAGTTATAATATTAGTGCCCCAGCCAAAATCTGCTCGTTATCTTACCGCTTTGACTAGGGCACAAGTTTACGAGAGTGACGCGAAACCTAGGTAAATTACTGACTAATTTGTGCTACCGCCGTCATGCATGTAACCTCAAACAGTCGCCACATAATCTACCATCCCACCTACTGTTACCCTCTCGCTATTCTTCTCTGGTTGATCAAAGAAGACCTTAGTGAGTTTTTTACTACGCCTATCTCAACTTTAGCGTAGACGGACTAAAATAATAATGCCCTATAAGCATTGTTAGACCAACTCTGATCTAGTCCACCAAGTTGTTTTGATAGAACAACTAAACTATTTTGCTTCAATTTTCACGTCTCTTTCAGCCTCAGAGACAACCATCATAGGTAATAAACCATCTAGGACTTGAACCTGGGACCAACCGGTCAAGAACCGGGTGCTCTAACCAACTGAGCTAATGGTTTATATTATGGCTTCGTGCGTCACATCCTCGTATTACTGCTAAATAATACTTGTACGTCCGTTGGTCGCTCATTTAAGCTACTACGAACCAGAACGAAGTAGTGCCATAATTTAGAATGGACCTGACGGGAATCGAACCCGTGTCCAGAAATTTATCCCTTGTCCTTCTACAAGCTTAGACACTTTTTACAATTAACGCAGAACCTTGGTGGTGTGTCTCCTCCATAGTTGCATTGCGTACTAGCTCGAAATTCGGCTACAGTCTTCCAAGTTATCCTGTATGACCTACACGGAATTTGTTTTAACTTGTAGCGTTACTATCCGTTCGTCTACTACAAGCTTAATTCTCGTAGAGAATCTGCACTAAGCCGAAGCTTAGGCAGCAAGAGCTACTGGACGTCTTGCGTCTATTCTTTGGTGTCGGATTTACGAGGTGTCCACCATCCTCGGCTTGCTTCTCCAACTTCAAAACCCCTGTCGAAACCGGAACAGGCCCAATTTTTTATTATACTACATATAATAACTTGTACTATTCTTGGTTATAGCTATATATTCTCTGTTATTACTATCTTACTCTGCCTTTCTGCCGTCCTCATATCCCAAATAATATGCTTACTCTTTTTCTCTGTGTAATTCTTCATTGAGGGGTTCCACACTTGTACTTTTCTCCCAACATAAGTATTCAACTCTGCTCTTGTCATATCATTTGTCCTCACTTATGACTCTTATTATATCTTCAATCTCGTGTACTGCTAAGTAATATTTTTTATTAGGATTCTTGGCTCTGTACTCTCTAAGAGCATCTTCACAGTCTTCTCTCGTTGCAAAGTCCTTAGCTGTAATAATAGGCTCTCCGTCCTTTTTGCCTTCTAGTATCATGTAGTTTAATTTTACTTTTGTAAACACTGCCTTTCCTCCCTTTGTTATAAGTTTATTATATCCTATGAATTTGTATTATACTTATTAATAAGGTTTGCAGCCTTATCACTGGGACTGAACCTTGTAATTTTGTGGTATATTTTTACCCAATCACTGTTGCCAAAAGCAATTTTCATGTCATCATCATCAATGTATGATTTAAATGTTTCAATCTCCTCATCTGTTAGCACAAGACCTGACTGAATTATTTTGTCGGCTATATTGGACTCAGTTGTGTCAACCTTACGGATTGCTCCTGTTGCCTTAAGGTTAGAAATAGCATTATCAACAAAATTCTCAGATAAGTATTTTTCAAGTACTTCCTGCACTTTCTGTATGTCTGCAATATATATATATTTCATATTCTCACTTCCTTATTATTCTTTCTTAGGCTTCCTACCACAGCTGTCCCTCTCAGAGCAGTACCCATACAATTCACACTTAGGCATAAAACACTTACTTGTGATAGTCGCCCACTCAGGTGAGTATTCAGCAAGAGCCTTAATCATATCACTCATAAGATTTCTGTACTCCCAATAAGCACGGGTACATAATCTCTGGTGAGACATGTCTATTAGATTACGAAGATTAGTACGAAGTACAATTTTAGTGGTCATACCGAGTGGTAAGCCAAGTGCTGAATCTTCGCGTGGCACACCCATTTCTTCAAGTTTCTTCAAATGTGCCTGCGTATCAGCCATCATCTGTGTGTATTCTGCAAGTGCTTCTTCATTTGCATCTATCTTTGGTGGTACAATGTAACCAAACCCCTTCTCGTAGTTTATATAACGAGTGGATGCTTGAAGCCTTGTTGGACCTCCACCTATGTGTGTATAAAGTTCACGAATAACTCTTGCTGAGTATCCGTCAATGGTCAAATATACCTGAGGAAACTCAAGTGTTCTTCCATGATTAGATTCTATACAACCCATACCACGCTTATAGTTGTTCTCCTGGTCTGTTACATCAGCACCCCAACAGACGCCTGCTTCATATCCAATAAGACTAATAGGATTCTTGGTAGTATCATTCTGTACTGTAATAGTTGGTGTCATTATAATCCCTCCACAAATTTTATCAATGTGTATCTATAATTTCTATTGCTGCTATTCTACTTACTTCTCTTTGCCTCTTCATCTAGCTTCCTTAACTCATCATTGAATATCTTTTCAAATCTACCTATTGTTTTATGCTCACGCTGTCTTGGATGCTTTTTTATTGCATTTGACTTATGTATGCTTTCTACTTTTTCTGACTTCAAGGCACAATCTCCTCTCTAAAAATGTAACATTGGGTTTAACTTAGGCTTTCTCTGCTGTCTATCTGCTTCAAAAGCTAATCGTATTGCCTCTACACGAGATGCCTTGTTATCCTTGTAATAATTAACTAACTGTTTAAAATCCTTTATACTTTTACTCATTGTATCATCCTCTTTCTTCGTATTGCACAGCTCAAAACTCACTGTTTTTGAGAACCTACTGTGCATGGTTTTTAACTTAATGGGAGATTTCCTAAGGCATTACTGCCACCGGAAGTGGACCACCTCGGATTCGAACCGAGGACCTACGGCTTATAAGGCCGGCGCTCTAACCTACTGAGCTAGTGGTCCATATTTTTACTGTCCTTAAGGTCGGACCAACCGCGCATATTAGCAATTTTGTAACAGATGCTAAACAAGTTGTTTCTTAGACCACTATATCTTTTACAGTCTTTCATATTTAACAGTGTCCGGAATTATTAAATATGCCCAAAAGATACTTGATATTGTGTTTGTCAACAAATCTTCATTTGCTCTCCAACTCGCGTGGAACCACTGGGACTTGAACCCAGGACCCTCTGCGTGCAAGGCAGATGCTCTCCCAACTGAGCTATGGCCCCAAATTTAAATATGCTCTGTCCTCTTACCTACTTCTTACTCTTGGACAGTTGAACTTGCTAAAGTTCTTCTTTAACAGATGTGTTACATATTAGCGTAGGTTTGCTCCTGTAACATCCTTAATTCTGCCAAAAAGCATATAAATGGAAAGTAGGAAATCAAACCCTAATCAAAATAAATAATTAGGTAGCTACTCCATATATTTATTCCAATTAACTACTCCAACACTGTGGCACTTATAATAGTGTATACCCTTTATAAATGTTGCATAGTTACTCCCCAATGACTCAGGCGGGAATTGAACCCACGTTACCACCGTGAAAGGGTGATGTCTTAACCACTTGACCACCGAGCCATAAGGGTTTTTCGTCGCAACCCATAACGGCGCTCTTGCTCAAATTTTATTTTATTAGGCAACGCATGAGTCATAACGCTTAAATGACGCTACCATATAAGGGGACCGCGCCAAAGTCTCACATTTCCGCTTTATCTGCGGAAAAGCTTTGGTCTTATGTGTCCCCTTAAAAAGGATAACTACAGCTATTCATTTTAGTGGCATGAACAACCAAGAGCCAAGATAACATTATATTACTTATCAATCATTTTTTCAAGGTCTTCTCTGGTCATAATTGAACCATCTTTATTATATGCTGGTGCTAATGACTTCTGTGCTTTAATATACACAATTCCTGTGTTAACATCAATTATATACTTGTAACCCTGATGATTATTAAGTGGATTTATTTCTACTATATTGTATTCTTCATTAAATATAATGGTCTCTTCTTCTATTCTTTTGTTTTCACCTACAAGTCCAAAAATTAACCAAACTACTACTGCAACTATTAATACTACAGATGCTGTTATAAATATATAAGTTGTGTCTGTATTTCCTATTTCTGTTATATCCATTAATATAGTTGCCAATACTACTAATAATGCTACTATTGCAACTATTCCTGCTATTTTTGATATAAGTAGCATGAAAATCACCTTTGTCCTTATAATAAGAAGCAGCTCGCTTAAAGGCCGTGGCTGCTTTCACCTGCCCGAGTTGCCATCGGAGCCGAGGCTATACATCAAAGTTTTCCAACTTATCTTCTGCTAAATCTTCCTTTTCGTCCTCAGACATATTGGGTGTCATATCCTCATAAGATTCCTTTAACTCACGAGTTGATGCATCGTTGTTGCTTACCTTTTTCTTTTCCTTATACATGTTTTTATTCCTCCTCTCACATTTGAGCTGGAACAGAAGGACTCGAACCTTCAAAGTGGCTGCACGACCACCAGGACTCTGTCGCCCACGGCTTTACCAATTTGCCTATGTTCCAATATAGCGGGCAAAGTACCCCGTGGTTGAACACCCGCCATTGGTTCTTCCGGTTGAAAATAAATAAAACTCTCCGGATTAGTTGTTTCCGAATCGATATAATGAACAATTCCAAAGAGCTTTATGCTGAACCGCTTGTTCTTGGTTCTAATGAACAGCCTCGGATTTGAACCGAGGACCTACTACTTAGGAGGTAGTTGCTCTATCCTACTGAGCTAGCCGTTCAGGATGTTGGCTTATAACTTGGTTATCAACTTCCACCAACTAAATTTGTGCTTCGGATATCAATTGTGCATTGGTGCACAAGCCTGTAATGGGAATTGAACCCACATCATCTGCTTGGGAAGCAGACACACTCACCATTGTGCTATACAGGCGTATGCATGACGTATAACTTGGTTATCAACTTCCGCCACGCAACTCAAGTTTATACTCTTATTCAAGTTGCGGTAGGCCAAATAGCATTGTTGCTGAACCGCCAACCGCGTTGGTTCTAATAGACCACCTCGGATTCGAACCGAGGACCTACGGCTTATAAGGCCGGCGCTCTAACCTACTGAGCTAGTGGTCTATGAGGGGCAATATGCCCCCACCATTAATAATGTAAGATTAGTCACTCGTTTAATGGCACTAGCGACCGAGAGCCAAATTAAATTACATATTCTATACAATTATGCATATTTCTACGCCCTACTAAAAAAAATCACAACTCTTATATCAGCCACTTAATCTTTGTATTATCTGATGCTCTGCACACATCATCCAATACTATGTTATACATGACTTCTCTGAATATTTTATTGTCATATATCAACTCTAATGAGCTCTCCGCTTTATCACCATGTGTTTCTTTATACTCTTGGCTCATCTGCTTATATACTACTCCATACACCATGTTCATCACTTTATAATAATAACAGTATAACTCTTTCACCGGTATATCATTGAACGCTGATATGGCTTTTATACACTTTTTTATCTGTTCCTTATATTCCTCATATTCTATAGATTGTAAATCTGTTCTCTTACAGAACACATGTACTTCTATCTGCTTTTTATCTGCTGTATCTTTTTTACTCTTTTCTGCACTATTCTTCATGTGCTCCAACTCATTATGTAGTGCTTCTATATTAGAGTTTAATATCTCAAATATCTTGAATATGTCCCTCTCTTCCCCTATACTCTTTATTTTTAATGTGTCACTCTTTTCACATACAGCTTTCTTTGAACCCTTACTTGAACCTGTTGTGTTATCTGGTTTACTTATTGGTTCATTTATTGTTCCGTCAAGTCCTAATTTTCTGATTCCGTCCTCTATCAGCTTTCGTGTATCATCCTTTACATGTATATTGTTACAATACCTATTTACAGATGACACTGATACACCAGATATTCTTGCAATTTTGTTATGTAATGCTTTCTTTGATAATTCCATGTTTACCTCCCATTTAACAGTTTATTATCACTAATATCAATTACTATTACCCATTAATTACTATACATATATAATATCATATTTTTTTGAAAAAATCAACCCCTAATTTAAAAAATTTTTGAAAAATAAATTCTTATCATAACTCATCTATACTAATGTACTAAAAAGAGCCTACACTTTTACAGTGTAGGCTCTTTTAATTTTCATATCAGATATTACTCTTTTTTAGTGCAATTTACACAAGTTGCTCATTAATTCCTTGAAAGATTCTCAATTACTCTTAATATTCTACTTTTATTATCTAGTATTGTCAATGCTTTGTATGGATTACTATTCATTCCATTATGCATATTTATCCAATTTAACATATACTCATTATTTTCCATCATGAGTATAGCTATTCTTAATAGCATCCTATTAATATCTTCATTGTTTGTACTTCTGAAGTACTTTGTATCCTCTGTGTATCCTATCCTTGGCAACTTTATTGCATCCATCATTATGCTGTCAATTTCTATCTTGATGCCTTGGCTAACCCCTATATCTCTACACGCTATGCTAATTAGTGTATCAATTTCTTCCTTTATGTCAAAATAATAATATCCTTTTCTATCAGGTCCCTCAAACTTCCTTGCATTTTGTGATGTCACTATGCCCCTTTTCCACTTGTCAAAAAATGCCCACTCTAGTGCTCTGTATAGTATCTTCTCCAATTTAATATTGTGCCTATATATTGCCTCTTGCTTACACTTACTAATCCCAACTGTATAATTTGCATTATCTCTGTATTTAGCCCTGTATGGTATCTCTTCCAGTTTTCCTCTTAATAACTCTACACATTCTTTTTTCTCGTTTATATGTGCATTTATTAAGTATACTCCACCCTCTACTGCCTTCTTAATGCCACTATATGTTATTCTTGTTATTTCACCATTGTCAGAGTTCATTATTAGTATTGCACCACTATTCTGCTCTCTGCCTAATACTATTAATCCACCATTCTTCCTCACACTAAAGTCTTCTGCATACTCTGTAAGCCTATTTATTGAACATTCAGTGCACTCAATTTCTCCATATTTGTTTACTTTTATATTTATTATGCTTCCAGTACTTGCATACTTTATTACTTCTTCTATGCTCAATTTTTTAATTGTCATACTCTCTTGCTCTATTGCTATATATCCAAGTACCTTATTATCTTTGTCAACAATTGGCCCAAGTACTCTATTATTTCTGCTGTACTTATATGGTGATATTCTCATAAAACCACTCCTATGGTATTGCTACACTTATTACATATATGGCCAGAACCACTATGGCTGCAATCCCTATAATTTTGCTTACAATCTTCTTGCATATCTTTAAAATTAGCACTATTCCTGCTATTGTTGCCATTGTAGTTAATGACATTTGTGGTGTCCTAATTAATGATGTTATGTCTTGTACATTCATATGTTGTGTAAAAAATTGTATCATCTGATCCATTATATTTTTATCCCCTATATTATAAACACACTAACTAATATACTGCATACACATATTATTATGTAATATATCATATAAGCCACATAAAAATCTCTTATGTCTTCATTAACTTTTCTGAATGCCACTAATGCTATCACTACATTTAGTATAGGTATTGACATTATAATGAACCTTGCAATCCATTTTATTATGTTAATTAATGAAATTTTGCCTGCTTTATCTGTTGCCTTATTGTGTACCATTTCATTGATGTTTTCTGTATGTACATTAGTACTTACTACATTGTTTTCCTTATGCATATTAGTACTTTTTATCTCTTTATGCCAATTGTTTAGTGTAATATACTCTAGCTTAGCACTTCCACACCTAGTACAAAACTTCTCGTTGTCGTCTACTTCTGTTCCACACCTTGTACATCTTTTCATCCTTATATCACCTTTCTGCTATTTACAAACTGCAATATGTCAGCCAATATTACATTCTGGTCTTTATTTGCGTCAACCACTATGTCTGCACGCTCTCTTATTGCATTAAACATTTCTTTTTCTTTCTCCTGTCTCTCTTGTATCTCCTGTAGTGATTCCCCTCTTAACCTAAGTCTTTCACTTCTTAGCCTATTGTCACAGTCAAGATATACTCCTATTACTTGGTTGCCATATATTTCTTTCAAAGACTTAAATCCATTCGGATCTACTACTGCCACATGCTTGCTTCCACCATAAATTCTCGGTGTGCCATAGAACTCACCATGCACGACTGCAAACTCTGCCATCTTCTCTGATTCAACCAATCTCATAAACTCTGCTCTTGAAACGAAATTATAGTCTACTCCATTTATTTCTGCCTTCCCATTGTTTACTCTTGGCTTGCGTGTTGTATATGATATGCTCCTCATATATCCACATACCTCTAACATATATTCAATTGAGCTCTTTCCACATCCACTCTCACCCATCAAACATATCAGTATCATTGCTATTCTCCCTCTGTATATTCTACTATCTTATTGTCCTTAAGTGTCTTCTTGATGTCAATTAATCTTTGATTACTTGAACCAACAAATTTCTTATCAAGAGTTCTCAACTGCTCAACAAATCTGCCATCAACTAATACATCTGTGTGCTTAAGCACCTCAATCATGTCATCATTGATTTCGCTATTGCTCTTTATATCACCATTTACATATCCAAGTATTTCCTCTATACTGAACCCTGTGTATATCCACAGATTAATGTTCCTTCTCTCTATTTCTTTTACTAACCCTATTATTTCCTTTGCTTGATATAATGGGTCACCACCACTTAGTGTAATTCCATCCAGTCTATTATCATAATTATTGAGTATCTCTTCTGCATCTATATACTCTCCACCATTAAAGTCATGAGTTTCTGGGTTGTGACACCCAATGCAATTATGCTTACATCCTTGCAAAAACACTGTCATTCTCATGCCTTCTCCGTCTACTATGCTCTCTTTACTAATTGCTGCTATCTTAATCATACTACCACCTTTATTATTAATCATAATATAATTATAACCCCCATCACTGGGGGTTATAATTACTTAACATGCTTAACCCTGTCTCTCTCTTCGGCTCTTTTGGCATTGTTCCAAGTCTTTAAGTCACCTGTAATATACCCAGTGATTCTCCTTATTCTTTCAAACCCAACACCTTCACCTCTCTGTGCCTCAGATACAACTTTCATGTTTACACCTCCAAAATAAATATTTACATATTATAATATTTATGCTTCCTTATTAGCCCTATTCTTTACAATATTGGGTACTCTGTCATTCTCTTCATATATATTGCCACATGCGCCAAGTATCGAGGCATTACCTACATTCGCGTACTTGTTCAATTTATTCCACATTTCCATCGACATTGGCTTGCCTTCTTCTCTACCACATCTTGGACACTTATCACCTATTATGCCTACATATCCACAGATTGGGTCTCTGTCAACAGGGTGATTTATTGCAAAATATCCAGCACCCTTTTCACACATGTAATCCACTATCTTATGAAAAGCCTTAACATTTTTGCTAGGGTCTCCATCCATTTCTATGTATAGAATATGCCCACCGTTCTCTATCTCGTGGTATGGTGCTTCTTTGTCTATCTTATCAAACGCACTTATCTTGTACCCTACAGGAATGTGAGAACTATTGGTATAATACTCCTTATCAGTAACTCCAGGTATTACTCCAAACAACTTTCTGTCAAGCTTTACAAATCTGCCTGACAATCCCTCTGCCGGAGTTGCTATTAAGGAATAGTTCATATTCTCTTCTTTAGACCATGCATCAGTATATTCCCTCATGTGTCTAATAATTTCCAGACCTAACTCCTGTGCCTCATCACTTTCACCATGGTGCTTACCAATTAATGCAACAAGTGTCTCTGCTAATCCTATGAATCCAACAGTCAGTGTTCCATGTTTCAATGCTTCTCTTATATCATTCATTGGTCCTAACTGCTCAGTTCCAAGCCATATTCCCTGTCCCATTAAGAATGGATAGTTAATTGGGTGTTTCATACACTGTATCTCAAATCTATCCTTGAGCTGTCTATGTACTAATTCAAGCATCCTATCCAAATTCTTGAAGAATACATCCACGTTACCTTTACTTCTTATTGCTATTCTAGGTAGATTAATAGATGTAAAACTCAAATTTCCTCTGCCTGGTATTATTTCCTTGCTCTTATCATGCATATTTGTAGCTACTCTTGTTCTACATCCCATGTAAGCAACTTCTGTTTCAGGTCTTCCTTCTACATATATTGCCTTATTATAAGGTGCATCAAGATTTGAGAAGTTCGGATATAATCTCTTTGCTGATACTAACTCTGCGTATTCTCTCAAGTCATAGTTTGCATCACCTTTGTTCCTTGATATGCCATTTTTTAACTTGAAAATCTGAATAGGGAATATTGAAGTTTCTCCATATCCAAGTCCCTCATATGTATTCTCAAGTAGTGCCCTTATTATCATTCTACCCTCTATTGATGTATCTGTTCCATAATTGATTGATGAAAATGGCACCTGTGCACCGGCTCTGCTATGCATTGTATTAAGATTACTAATCAATGCTTCCATAGCCTGATATACTTCCTTTTCAGTCTTGTTCATAGCTAACTTTCTGCACAACCTTAACTCACTATCTGTTAGCTTCATACCAGCCCTATTAAATGCCTGTCTGAACAACCTATTAGTCTCTCTTTTTGACCTGGTGTCAAATATTGTGTGGTATTCTGCCCAGTCCGGGTCCTGGATGCATCTTGACCTTTTATTCATATATTCATTGGTGCACTTCTTCAAATCTTCAATAATTGACTTGATTTTTCTACACTCTATATGCCTATCCTCTATAATATCTATCATCTTCCTTATGTATGTTCTACTTACATAAGGTGCCAAATAATAATCCAACAATGGTATACTTTGTCCACCATGCTGTTCATTCTGGTTTGCCTGTATTGCTATAGAAGTTAATGCAGCCGCTGATCTAATATCCCTTGGTTCTCTCAAAAATCCATGACCTGTATTAAATCCACCTCTGAATAATTCATCTAATGGAATCTGACAACAAGTTTCTGTTAATGTCAAGAAGTCCAAATCGTGTATATGAATATCTCCATCGGTATGTGCCCTTGCCTGCTCTTCATCAAGAACAAACTCTATATTGAACCTCTTTGCTCCTTCACTTCCGTACTTGAGCATAGTCCCCATTGCTGTTGAACTATTTACATTTGCATTCTCTCTTTTAGTATCTGAATCCTCTTCTTTTGAAAAGGCTATCTCTTCATATAATTGCATTAAGCTGGAGTTCATATCTCTTAGTCTGCTTCTTTCATCAGCCTTGATTTTATACTCCATTGCTGTATTTAAGTGCCCATTGTCAATTAATTCCTTTTCTGTCATTAATTGAATGTCTTTGGTCTCAATTTCAGATATCTGGTTGTCCTCAATTATTCCTACTACATTACTTGCTATCTCATCTGCAGTATCTATGTTTTCTCCACCAGTATCCATAGCCGCCATCATGATAGAATTTGACAGCTTATCTACATCGAACTCCTCTATTGATCCGTCTCTCTTAATTACCCTGATGTCTGACATTTTCCATATCCTCCATATATTTTCTAAGTGTAATTGTGTTACCTGTAATCATATTTAATCCCCTTAGTATTCTTACATATTCCTTGTCTTCAATTTTCTTATTCTTTCTTATTATCAGTGCTACCGTGTATTCATATCCTTTACTAGTGGTTACTCTTGGCACCATGAATATATCATTCTCTTTGACGTATTCATTTAGTACATTCATTAAACATACTAAGAACTCGTCAATATCCTTAGTTTTAACATGTTGTATTATGTATCCACTATGGTCTTTGCTTAATTCTCTAAGCTCGTTTATACCTACATATGCATGTATACTCATACATTATCACCACCTGTATCATACTTTTTTTTATTGCTTACTTATTATTTTCAGTTGTTTACCAAGTTAGCCTCTTATTGCAATAAATTACTCATACACTCATAATTTGTGTGCAATCACACTCACTGTATCTTCTACTGCTAATATATAAAATTGGGACTGCATACCCAATCCCAATTTTACAAAATTTCTTTATTATATGTTCATTATGTTTGTACTTACAGAAAATACCTTAGACTTAGTATCCTTACGGTCTACAGGTTCCATAACATAAATCTCGTGCATATCATTGTGCTGTTCCAGTGCTCTCTGCACAAAATTCTGTACCGGCTCAGATATCTTCTCAATATCACAGATTACATCTAACTCTTCTTTTGCAGCCTTCAAGCCTGTAAATGCACTCATCATTGTATTTAAGTCTACAACCTTGTATGGCTTTCTTTTGTTCATTGCCTCTTTAACCTTTTTATCAATGAACTCCTTCTTTTTTTCTTCATCTTTATATCTTACATAAGTAATCATCTCTTTACCTCCTTAAATATCCTTGATAATCACTTGTACTACTGCCTCTTCTCTAATTTGCATGTTTGGTACTATTTCCTTAATCTGTTCAATTGCATCCCTTTTATCTGTTGCTCTTACAACACATAATCTGTTCTTCTTATCCTCTAAAGGCTTATTTGAGTTCTTTAACAACATTGGCATATTTACATCTGTTCTCATTAACAAATAATACTTCTCATTCAATGTTGCCTCATTTATGCCTTGCATAATATATTGCTCAGCATCCATTTTAAATATCTCATTATCCTTTATAGCTGTTCTACATTCATTGTTAATACACACATCAGTGTTATCAACACTAATCATTCTGTTCCCACATACAGGACACCATTCAAACATTTCTAATCTCCTATACTACAGTGTTCTTTGTCGCAGTATATTGTTACCAGTACACCACCAATAATATTGCCTATAATTATACACACTATATTAACCATATTTTTTATATTGAATAAACTATCACAAAATTGTATGTAAAACATATCTGCTATGCAGTGCTCAAATCCACACATTATGAATGCAAACACACATGTCACACATATTATGTATCTTTCAATAAGACTACTTACCTTTCTACATCCCATTACTGCTATACATATCAATACATTGCACATTATTCCTTTAATTACTGCCTCAATACATCCTAAGCCACTCTTTGCACTATATATTGTGTTTGCCATTTCAACATTGCACATATTGTATGTTCTTGCAATTGCTACCACTATTAACACACCTATACAGTTACATATTAATACTGAACACTGTTGAAACACTTCACTATATAGCTTACTTCTTCTTTCTCTTACTCTTCTTGTTGCCTTTACCATGTTACCAGTAAATAACTCTGCCCCAAGTAACATACACATCCACAGTCCAATTCCAAACACTACTGCGTTTCCTACTTTATTTCCTGTGTTTATTCCTGCTATTGCTCCAATACTAATACACATGCCTGCCAGTATTGCTTTTATTATTATATTGCACATATCTATTATCATCTTATGCTTTAAGCTTTTATCTTTCACTACTTCTTACCTCTTTTATCAAAAAACCTATGGTCCTTGTATTCTACAATAAATGTTTGTGATTCATGAAATGGGCTCTTTACTACAGATGGCATATAAAAGTAAATCATCCTATGTCTTACTGCACATCCACCTTTATCAAATATGTATGCTACTGCATCCCTTACGTGCTTGTTTGGCTTTTCTGTTATCTTACCACTATATGCTAATTTCTTTCTAACCTGTGCTACTGATTCATACCCATTATATACTATTGCATCCCTTATACACTGTGCTACTAATGCCGCTCCTATGAACCCTTG
>JAEEGL016588601.1_pt1 | contig 27375 bp, 21 predicted proteins | sample 9134231 | NCBI WGS metagenome assembly JAEEGL01 (sample SAMN16246548, study PRJNA631951) | gut metagenome | biome: gut microbiome; feature: rumen; material: fiber-attached | host: Bos | place: Iran: Karaj | collected 2018-10
CGCAATATTTGAATTTTAAAATTTACGCATATGATTTTAGGGGCAACATATGCGCCATTCCTGCGAATTAAATTTTGCACATACGATTTCAAGAAAAACATATGCGCCAATTGCCCAAATCTAAAATCCTACACATGACCTACCATGTTTTCCTGAAAAACATATGCGCTATTTTATTAAATCCAAAATCCTACATATGACCTACCAAAAAACATATGCGCCAATTGGCTAAATTCGAAATTGTACATATGGCCAGGTAAAAACGAGGTAGCCAGAGGCTGTACGGGTTATCTGTAAAAAAGATTAGCGTAGTGTGAATTTGGTTTTTCTAAGATTCACACTATTGAGTAGTGGGAAATTTAAATTTTCTTTGATTCACACTATTATAGCCAGCCCCGCCAGAAAATTTTTTGCGCCAAGATGTAAAGTGTGCTTGACATCGCCCCCATACGGTGCTACTATACACGTAAAGGAAGCTTTACATAAGTTAAAGGAAGGTGATAGCCTTGAAAAATATAATTGTACAGATCAGACAGGAGCGGGGAATCAAGCAAGATGAGATGGCGAAGGCCCTTGGCGTTTCGCGCCAGACCATCAGTAGCCTCGAAAACGGTCGCTACGATCCATCCATCCTGCTGGCCCACAAAATCGCCCTGTATTTCGGGTTGACAATAGAGGAAGTATTTTTGTTTGAGGAGGAAGAGAAATGAAAAACAGAGATATCGTTTTGAGCATTATATACATCGTTCTCGGTGCTGCGCTTTTCGTGGCAAGCCAGGTGGCAGATCTGGGTGACAGCACTCTCGCACAGATACTTCCGGGTATGGGAGGAGCCCTCATCGCAATCGGCCTCATCCGCCTGTACAGAGGAATCCGTCTTGCTAAGGACAAGGCTTACCGCGAGAAATTCGAGGTAGAGGCTCACGACGAGCGCAACCAGTGGCTCAGGATGAAGGCCTGGAGCTGGGCGGGCTATCTGTTCGTAATGATAGCTGCCTGCGGAACCCTGGTATTCGCCTTCATAGATAAAAAAGAACTGATGATGGCAGCTTCGTACAGTGTGTGCATCATGCTTTTGCTGTACTGGGTCTGCTACCTGATCGTGCGCAAAAAATATTAATGAAAGGGGTATTGATAAAATGCTTAGAATCGAACACTTAACTAAAACTTATGGAGAGAAAAAGGCCGTCGATGATCTGAGCCTCCATATTCAGCCCGGTGAGATATATGGCTTCATCGGTCATAACGGTGCAGGTAAGACGACTACCCTAAAGTCCGTAACGGGCATCCTCCCTTTTGATCAGGGAGAAATCTTCATAGACGGTACATCCATCAAGCAGGATCCCCTTGGATGCAAGAAAAAAATCGCCTACATCCCGGACAATCCGGATCTTTACGACTATATGTCAGGCACCCAGTATCTTAACTTCATCGGCGGAATCTTCGGAGTGCCATCTTCGGAGCTTGCGGACAAGGCGCACTTCTATGCCAACGAGTTCAGCCTGATTGCTGATCTGGACAAGGCCATCGGCTCCTACTCCCACGGCATGAAGCAGAAGTTAGCTGTTATCGGCGCGCTTATTCACGACCCTAAGCTGGTACTCATGGACGAGCCTTTTGTGGGACTGGATCCTAAAGCCGCCTTTATCTTAAAGCAGATCATGCGCGAGATGTGTAACCATGGGTCGGCCATATTTTTCTCGACCCACGTGCTGGAAGTCGCCGAGAAGCTCTGCGACAAGGTAGCCATCATCAAAGACGGCCGCCTGATCAAGTCCGGTACCATGGAAGAGGTCAAGGGCGACGAAACCCTTGAAGAAGTTTTCCTGGAATTGGAGGAATAGCCATGTTCAACGCATTAGTAAAAAAACAATTCATGGAGCTGGCGACTCTTTTCAATATAGGGAAGAGGAGGTCCAAAAGCGGTTCCACCGGAGGCGCAGTACTGGTGCTCATTCTCTATGTGTTCCTTGGCGTATCCATAGCATCGAGCATTTTCTTCTTCGCCCTTACTCTTTCGGAGGAACTTCTCGGAAAGGGAGCGGACTGGAAGTACTTCGTTCTTCTGGACGTCTTTGCGCTGTTCCTTGGATCTTTTGTAACCATGTTCAGCGCGGACTTAACGCTGTTCAGAGCTAAGGATAACGAAATGCTCCTTTCGATGCCCATACCTCCCGGATATATCCTTCTCGCGAGGATGCTTCCCCTCTACATCATTTCCCTGATCTTCACGGGTTCCGTACTGGTGCCGGAAGTTCTGGTTTACAGGATGGAAGTTGGTCTGGGCCTGGGGGGCGTTGTACTGAACGTAGTGCTGATTCTGTCACTTGCGCTTCTTTCCCTTGGTCTGGCTTCCGTCCTTGGTTGGCTCATATCGCTTATCAACTCCAGATTCAAGGGGAACAGCATGGTGAAAGTTTTAGCTTCGCTGCTATTCTTAGGAGTGTATTTCTTCTTCTATTTCCAGATGAGCAAATTCACTACCGCCTTGGTTTCTCAGAGCACCGGTATAGCTGATTGGATCGGCAAGTTTATCCCGCCTTTATATTATCTGGGAGAGGCTCATACGGGGGATCCCCTTGGCATAGTCATAGGCTTTGCCACGATTTTCGCCATCTTCGGTCTGATATATTTTGGCCTTTCAAGGACCTTCAGAGGGGTCGTCATAAACGCTTCCGAAAACACATCCAGAAAGACCAAAGTCCGCGCAGGTTCGCTACGCACTGAGACCGTGTCGAAGAGCCTCCTGAAGAAAGAGATAAAACGTTTCCTGTCGAGCTCCTCCTATATGATGAACTGCGGAATGGGTTCAGTGTTTATGGTAGCTGCGGCGATAATTGCCATCATCAAGAAGGACGCTCTGATCAGCCTTCTCAGTGATGCAAAAAATGTCTACCCGGGCTTATCCAATTTCGCCCCGGGACTTCTCGCCATCGTGATTTTCCTTCTGGTGTCCACCTGCTATTACACCATGCCTTCCATATCCCTTGAAGGAAAGACCATCTGGATTTTGCAGTCGATGCCGCTCGATCCGATGCAGGTGTTCATGTCGAAGATAAAGATGGAGTACATTCTTTGCGCTCCCGGCATCCTGATCCTTACCACGGTGGTGGCCATCATCACCGGCATGTCTGTCTTAAGCTGGGCAGCGGTCATCGTATCGACGCTTTGCTATACGACATTCACGGCATTTTTCGGCCTGTGGATCAATATGAAGAGGCCAAATCTTGACTGGACCAACGAGGCTTATCCCATCAAGCAGGGACTTAACCCTCTGATCTGCCTCTTCGGTGAATGGCTCCTTACGATAATTCTGGCCGTATTATTCGTGCTGGTCGGCCTGTTCGTACCGTCGGAGGTATATCTTTTACTGGTGGGCCTTGTGCTTCTCGCAGTATCCTACGCCATCTACCGCTGGCTGAAGACGAGAGGCAGAGCAATCTTCGCTTACCTTGAATAAAAGGAGATGAAAGATATGAAAAAATTACTACTTATACTATTATGCATTGCGGTCGTTTTTAGCTTTGCCGCCTGTGGTACAGATGAAAACGAAATGGAAAGTGAAATAACCACGGAGGAGCCTTCGGACGAAATCCCTACGGATGATATCGATGAGTCAGGGGAAATCTTCACCTTCGAGGCAGAGACCATCGATGGGGAATCCTATACAAGTGAAGATTTAAAGGACGCTAAACTCATCATGGTAAATCTCTGGGAACCCTGGTGCGGTCCCTGTGTAGAAGAGATGCCGGATCTCCAGAAAATTTACATGGAGCATAAGGATGAGGGCTTTGTGATTCTCGGCGTATATTCAACCCTTAATCAGACAGAAGATGCCAAAACGATCATCGAAGAGAAACACATAACCTACCCGATTCTCAAAATGAACGATGACTTCAGCATCTTTACAACCGACTACGTCCCTACTACCGTCTTCCTCACAGGCGAGGGCAAGGTCCTTCTGAAGGAGCCTGTAATAGGGGGCCAGACCTACGATACCTGGAACACGGCGGTCAAGAGTTTTCTGGAGGAATTAAATGATGACTAAAAGAGCATATGTCCTGATGGGCCTGATTGGGCTCGGGGCAGTCCTCGTTGCCATAGGAATCTCCCTTGGCGAGCCCGAGTCCGTCATGAACAAAGCCATAACCGTTTGTCTGGAGTGTGTTGGAATTGGATAGCAAAAAACGCCTTGCCATACAGGGACTCGCATCCCTCATACAAAACGCCGACTTAAAAGGCTTTATAACAGGCGGAGTGAGCCAGAGCGTTACCAAGGCTGTATGTGTGCCGGGACTTAACTGTTATTCCTGCCCCGGCGCTGTCGGAGCCTGCCCCATAGGCTCTCTTCAGAACAGCCTCTCGGGAATGTCCTTCCGATTCCCATATTACGTTCTTGGACTTCTGATATTTTTCGGAGCGCTCCTTGGAAGAGCGGTCTGCGGTTTTCTATGCCCTTTCGGACTTTTGCAGGATCTTTTGAACAAGATCCCTTTCGTGAAAAAAATCCGAACTTTCAAGGGTGACAGAAAACTCCGCAAAATGAAGTACATTGTGCTGATCGTACTGGTTATCGCAATTCCCATCTTTGCTAAACTGACGCCGACCTTCTGTAAGTTTCTCTGCCCGTCAGGGACACTTTCAGGTGTGCTTCTTAGCATATCGGACTCAAAGATCATAGCTCTTCTCGGCGGAAGGTTCATGTGGAAGGCGAGCGTGCTCGCGCTTGTCGTGATATTATCCATCATGATTTACAGGCCCTTCTGCAAATACCTCTGTCCTCTTGGAGCGATCTACGCACCCTTTAACAAGGTGGCTCTTCTCAGGATGGACTGCGATTCGGAGTCATGCATAGACTGCGGGGCTTGCAAAGATGCCTGCGGTATGGGAGTGGATCCGACAAAGGATGCCAACGACATGGAATGCATCCGGTGCGGAGCCTGCATAAAATCATGCCCTGTGAAAGCGCTGTCCTATGAATTCGGATTTTACAAAGAAAAAAATCCGGCAAAAAATCCTCAATAAAAATTTACCCTTTTGTGACAAATGCCTCCCTTCATGTGTATTATAAGTGAAGGACCTTCAAAGAAGAAACGAGGTGAACTATTTGGAACGAGAAATATTCCTGGATCTTGCAGGACGCTACAAGGATACGATATTTCGCGTTGCGCTTAACATGCTGGGTTCACCTGCCGATGCAGATGATATTGTTCAGGAGACCCTGATCAAACTTCTTAAGCGGCAGGAGCCCTTTGAAAGCGAAGATCACGCAAAAAACTGGCTGATAAGAGTTGCTGTCAATCTCTCAAAAAACGTACTGCGTGCACCATGGCGCAGACACGATTCTTTAGAGATAGCAGAGAATATTATGGTATTTGATACCCCGGAACAGGGCGAACTATATGAAGAAGTCATGGCCCTTCCAGAAAAATACCGAACGGTACTGTATCTCTACTATTACGAGGGGTATTCCGTTAAAGAGATCGCAGAGATACTGAACATTCAGACGACAGCTGTTACGAGCCGGTTGTCGCGAGCCAGGCAGAAACTCAAGTTCCAGATCACCGAATTAAGGGAGGGATGCGTTTATGGATGAAAATAAATATAGAGAAATGTTTTCTAAGGTGCATTCCTCTGTAAATGAGGAGGATATACTAATGGAAACAAAGGGGAGAAAAAAACATAAAATATTAACGCTGCCTTTGGTAGCCGCACTGGTGCTGGTGCTCGGCGCAGGCGCTGCCTTTGGAGCAGCATATCTGCATAGCCTGAATGACGCGGTTGTGGATGAGACTGTGAAGATTCAAGATCCTGTAACCCATGAAACTCGAGACGCAAGATCTATGAGCTTACAGGGATTTGCAGGAAGCCCGGAATTTGAAGCAGCAAAGGAATGGTACGAATTCAACGAGGGGTACGATACAGATGAAAAAATATTAGATCAGGTTGGAAATGATCCAACTCCTTGGGACGATAAGTACGGCGCATATCTAGTTTATTCACAGGAAATGGCGGATAAATTAGATGAGATATGCGAGAAATATGACCTGAAACTTCACGAAGGTAAACCTAAGTTTGCGGAACTCTGGGAAATGGAAAAACTCTTTGGAAATATTTCATCTGATGATACGGCAAGCGGATATTATTTTGAGGACGGAACCTTTAATGTGGAGAATATAGACTATGAACTAGACGGCGTTGACCCCATGGAATATGAGTTCGGACGTACTATGAAGGGCATTTTTGATGATGGTACTCTGACCATTTCGAATGAAGACGAGTTCGAACAGTGGGAATACGAAACTTCTTGTGGTGAAACGGTACTTTTGGCGAAGGCAGCAGACTATGGCCTGATTATCTATGAAAATGATGATTACTTTGTAGTCGGAACTGTAAATCCTTCACTTGACGATATAGAGAATGACGGAAGTATGTCTCTCGAGGAATTAATGAAACTTTGTGCTGAGGAAGCTGAGAAGAGAATGACCAAGGAAGCCCTTGAAAAAGTGGCAGATACCTTCGATTACAGATTTGATCCTTCTACAGCAGATGAAGTGGTAGATCCAACAGCAGTAATCAAGCTTGCAGCTGCACCAATTGATGGTACGTCAGAAGATATCCATATCAGTGAAAAATACGGCGAAGCTGCAGATGGCAGTTACTTTAATTACGGAATCGATATTGCTGCGCCGGAGGGTACGCCGGTATGTACAGTAGCAGACGGAACGGTTAAATGTGCAGATGATAAAGACGGCCTGATAGTAATTGACCATGACGGTGGCTGGTATACAACCTACGAAGACTACGATAAGGTTCTCGTAAAGGAGGGTGAGAAGGTAAAGGCAGGACAGCAGATAGCTACTGTTGGAACTGAAGACATCCACTTTGAAATCCATGACGCATACACTAACAACGTGGATCCGGAACCCTATTACAATGAGGTAGTCAATAAATAACGATCTTAAAATTATCCGATATATAACGACCTTAGTGAGAAGCGCTCACGGTATACCCCCATATGCCACGAGCGCTTCTCTTTTGAAATCTTTCAGAAGAGTGCTTTAGCCCGCACGAATAGTGTGAAAATGGATTTTTTGCGGATTCACACTATTGAGTAGTGTGAAATAAAGATTTTCTCAGATTCCCACTACTGAAATAGCTGAAATATTAGTGTGAAATAAGGATTTTCACGAATTCCCACTATTGGCCGACGAAAGTGATAGTGTGGATTTAGATTTTTTGCGGATACACACTACTGTTCAAGAGGAAAAATAGTGTGAATTTGGATTCTTTGCGGATTCACACTAGTGACATATGTACAGAATGGGAATCGCGGAAAAAACGCATATGATTTTCAGCAGTGCATATGTAGAAAATGAGATTCGCGAAAATAACGCATATGATTTTCAGCAGTGCATATGTAGAAAATGAGATTCGCGAAAATAACGCATATGTTTTTTGGCAGTGCATATGTAGAAAATGAGATTCGCGAAAATAACGCATATGATTATCAGCAGTGCATATGTAGAAAATGAGATTCGCGAAAAAAACGCATACCACACCGCCGAAATCATATGCGGAAATCGAGATTTTGAGAAATCCCGCATACGCCGCCGCACAGCATATGTACAAATCGAGATCCGCAAAAAATCCCCGCCCCCGCGCAAAAAATCCCCGCGCACACCAGAAAAGCCGCTGCTTCCGCAACGGCTTTAGGTTGGTATCCCCCGACAGAATCGAACTGTCAACTGAGCTTTAGGAGAGCTCCGTTATATCCATTTAACTAGGGAGACATATTTCATATATATAATAACACAAGGGGAAGAAAAATAAAAGGGTATTTTTAAACCCTTACGGCGCAAGGAAGGCATCGAGTCAAAAGTACAGAAAAATATACAAAAGGAATTATCGTTTAGCGGTTGAAATTTTAGCCATTTCGCGGTAAAATATTACATAGATTTGTTGTTTTTTTAACAAGAGAAAAACAGGATCCCGAAACTAATCCTTTCAAGACAAACTACGGCGCAGGGAAGCACATTATTTGCGCCATAAAAATAAGGGTGAAAAGCGATGTATAAAGTATCACAACTTGAACGTGAGTATAAGAAGAAACTGATAACTGCCGAGCAGGCTGCAGCTTACGTGCGAAACGGCATGAGAATCCACTTCGGCACGGGTTGCGGAGCCGTGGTGGATATCGATAAGGCTCTGGCCAAGAGGGCTGACGAACTGGAGGATGTAACCATCATTTCCACCGTAGCCGTGAGGGACGAGCCTTTTGAAGTGTTCAAGGCAACATCTTCAAACGAGCAGGTGAGATTCGCTTCGGCGCACTTTTCAGCTCAGGACAGAGTGATGAACAAAGAAGGCCGCTGCTGGTACATCCCCATGATGTTCAGTGAACTGCCCTTCCTCTGGGTAAATAACAACAACGAAGTGGACATCGCCTATTTCCAGGTGGCGCCCATGGATGAACATGGCAATTTCAACATCGGTCCTCAGGTTGCGGACATGTGGGGCGTTCTGAAATCAGCCAAGATGCGTATAGTTGAAGTTAACCAGAACATGCCCATCGCTCACGGTTACCAGACTCAGCTGAATCTTTACGGTATCGACTACGTGGTCGAAGGAAGCAATACTCCGCTTGTGGAGATACCGGAGAAACCGCCTTCAGAGATCGATAAGAAAATCGCTGCCCACGTAGTAAAGAATATCAAGTCTCACTGTACGGTCCAGCTTGGTATCGGAAGCCTTCCCACCTATATAGGCAAGATGATTTCCGAATCTGACATCAGAAACGTTGAAGGTCATACAGAGATGCTGACCGATGCATACAGATATCTCTTCGAAGCCGGCAAGCTCACGGGAAACAAACCCGTTGACCGAGGCAAGATGGTATATACCTTTGCCGGAGGAAGCAAAGCTCTTTATGACTTCATTGACGATAACCCTATCTGCTGCTCAGCGCCTGTAGATTACGTAAATAACTATACGACCATATCCCAGATACCGAACTTCATCTCAGTCAACAGCTGTATCGGTGTTGACCTATACGGTCAGGTATGCGCCGAGTCCGACGGACACCGTCAGATATCCGGTACCGGCGGTCAACTGGATTTCGTAATGGGAGCTTTTGGTTCAGAGGGTGGCGACAGCTTCCTTTGCACGCCGTCCACCAAGACTTCCAAGAGTGGAAACGTCTATTCGCTCATCACTCCGGTACTCAAGGAAGGCGCCATCGTAACCACGCCGAGAATGTGTACGGACTTCATCGTTACCGAGTACGGCGCGGTACAGCTCAAGGGCAAATCCACCTGGCAGAGAGCTGAACTTCTTATCTCCATTGCCCATCCTGATTTCAGGGAAGACCTGATCAAGGAAGCCGAGCATATGGGAATCTGGAAGAGAACATCTAAATTGGTATAAGACATAAAAATCAGGGCTCCCAAAGGAGCCCGTTTTTTTGTGCATAAAATGTGCGTAAATAAACAATGAATTTTTGTATTTTGCTTGATAAGTCCTTGCATAAAATGATATAATAATACATTAGTGAAACTGGGCTCATGTGCCCAAAATTACGAAAAAGGGTAAATTTCTATCAATGTCAAAGTACAGCGTTAAAAAGCCCCTGACGGTAATCGTTGTGGTCATAATAATCATCGCATTGGGTATCGTATCCGTATCAAGGATGACACCCGATCTTTTGCCGTCCATTGATTTACCCTACGTAGTCGTTATGACTACCTATCCAGGCGCAACTCCTGAAGAGGTCGAGGAGGAGGTAACCAAACCTCTTGAGCAAAACCTCGCCACGCTGGAAAATCTAAAGACCATTCAATCGGTCTCGGGGAACAGTTATTCTCTCGTCTTTATGGAGTTTGAAAATGGGTCCTCCATGGACACCGCCATTGTAAGCACCCTTCAGAACGTGGATCTGGTGGAAGGCGGATGGGATGACACCATCGGTTCGCCCTACATCATGAAGATCAATCCGACCATGCTTCCAATCATGGTTGCAGCAGTAAACATGGAAGGAAAGGATACGGAGTCCCTTTCAAACTTTGTGAACGAGACTCTGATGAACGATCTCGAAGGTACGACGGGAGTTGCATCCGTACAGGCGGGAGGTCTTCTTAGGTCTCAGATAAATGTTCTTCTGGATCCGGAGAAAATCGACAAGCTGAACGAGAAGCTTATAGCCAAGATCAGCAAAGAAATGGCAGATGCCAGAAATGAGATAACAGACGGTATCGATCAGGTCGATTCAGGACTTGCCCAGATTGCCTATCAGAAGAAACAGCTGGCCAATGCCAAGCAAGAGGCTATGGGCCAGATAGACAGCGTCGTGGACAGCGCCTACACGACTGTCAGCAACGCGAGAAACAGAGCTGAAAGAACTATCAAAAGAGCTCAGAATGCAGCAAACGGCATCCAGGAGATTTCTGTCGAAAGCAGGGAAGACAGAGAAGAACTGGAGAAGAACCTCAATAATCTGAATAATCAGTTGGATGATATTTCGGGAATGAGCCTCCCGAGCCTTCCTTCGTCCAAGAGTATAAAGGATTCCTATCACGGTCTCCTCGAGGGCGTGGACGCCATGCAGCAGGCCCAGACTCAGCTTGCCGTTGCAGAGGGGCAGCTTCAGTCAACGCGTACTCAGCTTGTTGCTGCTAAGGACGAGCTGGACTCCAAGGCGGACGAAGCGCTAAAGCAGGCAAACTTAAGCACGACCATAAACATGGAAATGGTTTCCAATATTCTAAAAGGTCAGAACTTCGATATGCCTGCGGGATATATACAGAAAAAGGACGGCACCAGATATCTGGTATCCGTTGGAGATAAATTAAAGGATGAAAAGGAAGTAAAGAATCTCTTCCTCTTCAATATAGACGGCATCGGTGATATCCACCTAAACCAGGTGGCGGAAGTCTTTACATCGGATAACAGCGATTCCATTTATGCATCCATAAACGGAAATCCCGGAGTACTTCTGACCTTCTCAAGACAGAGCAACTACGCTACGGCGACGACTTCCGAAAACATCAAGGACAAGTTCGAGACTCTGGAGACAAAGTATAAGGGGCTGGAGTTCAGCATCCTGATGGATCAGGGCAACTACATCTATATGATCGTGGATGCCATAGCAGAGAGCCTTCTCTATGGAGCGATCTTTGCGATTCTGGTACTTTTGCTCTTCCTAAGGGATATCAAGCCGACCTTCATAACTCTTCTCAGCATTCCTGTAAGCTTGACCTTTGCCATAGTTTTGATGTACTTCTCGGGAGTGACCATCAATCTGATATCGCTTTCGGGACTTGCGGTGGCTGTAGGTATGCTCGTCGATAACTCCATTGTAGTTATCGAAAACATCTTCAGGCTGAGGAGAAGGGGAATCGACCCGAGAAGGGCTGCCGTTGCAGGCGCCAAGGAAGTAGGACCGGCCATCATTTCGTCGACCCTTACCACCGTGTGCGTCTTTGCGCCCATCGTATTTGTACAGGGTCTGACTCGTGAACTTTTCAGCGACATGGCACTTACCATAGCCTACTCGCTTTTCGCCAGCCTTTTGATCGCCCTCACTCTGGTGCCGGCACTCGCTTCTAAGATGTTCAGAAGAAAGCCTAAGCCGGAGGGCAACTTATACAACCGTATCACGGAGACATATAAGAGAATCCTCAACTGGAACCTGAATCATAAGTTCGTAATTCTTCTGATAGTGATCATCATGCTCATCTTCAGCGTGCAGACGGCACTTTCAAAGGGATTCATATTCATCCCAGATATGTCTACTCCGCAGATGTCAGGAACCCTCACCATGGATGATGAAGAGTCCGACATCGAAGAAACGGCAGAGGTTGCTGATGAAGCCCTTGAGATAATGAAAAACATCGAGGGCGTACAGACTGCGGGCGGCATGCTTTCAACTAACTCAGGCATTGGAAGCCTTACGGGTGAAGTTTCCAGCACTACTGTCAGCCTTTACGTAGTAGTAGATCCCGATACGGACAGAACGAGTGAGGAAATAGCTGATGAGATAAACCATAAGACAGAGGACCTTCCGTGCATAGTGGAGATCTTCAGTTCCTCATCCATAACGGACTACACGACTGCGCTTGGAGGAAGAGGCGTGACCGTAGAACTCTATTCGACGGATAACGATCTTCTTCAGGATGCTGCGAAGCAGGTGGGCAAAGAACTTGAAAAGGTCGAAGGCATCAAGTCTGTCGATAACGGCTTAAGGGACGCAGAGCCTGAATATCACTTCACCGTTGATAAGTCGAAGGCCATGAAAGAAGGTCTTACAGTAGCTCAGGTATACATGAAAGTATCGGGAGCTCTTCAGGATGAAAGAGCGGCAACCACCATGACCATTGGAAGCGACACCTATGATATAGTCGTTGGAGATGCCAGGACCATAACACTGAAGAAACTCAAGAATCTGGAAGTTGCAGAGGGCGTTAAGCTAAAAGACGTTGCCGAAGTCGAAGAGACTGAGACTCTGCCCGAAGTCAACCGCAAGGATCAGCAGACCTTCATATCCGTAACGGCAGAGGCTGACGAGGATCATAATATTACCATTCTGACCGAGACATGCAAAGAATCCCTGGAGAAGGTTGATCTGCCTGAAGGAGTGCGCTATGAGTTCAGAGGTGAAAATGAAACCATCATGGACGCCATGGACGATCTCGCTAAGATGATGCTTCTCGGAATCCTTCTGGTATACCTCATCATGGTCGCCCAGTTCCAGAGTTTCAAGTCGCCTTTCATAGTAATGTTTACCATACCGCTGGCCTTTACAGGAGGCTTCCTGTCGCTCATTATGTTTGACATGGAAGTATCCATAATCGCCATGATCGGTTTGATAATACTTAACGGAGTCGTTGTAAATAACGGCATCGTGCTGGTAGACTATACGAATCAGCTGAGAGCGCGCGGTATGGTTAAGCGCGCAGCTATCCTGACCGCGGGAGCGACCCGTATGAGGCCGGTAATCATGACCTCGGCTACCACCATACTCGGACTTGTGGTGCTCGCCATGGGAAGAACCGCCGGAACGGACATGATGCAGCCTGTTGCTCTGGTCTGCATCGGAGGCCTTATATACGCAACGCTTCTCACGCTTTTAGTGGTACCCGTCATCTACGATATGTTTAACGGCGAGGAATTCCACTTCGTAAGAGAAAGAGATATCGACGTGTCGGATATCGTTGTGCAGTAATTCTTTGCGCCTGATAAGGAAGGATTATATGACTACGCTTAAACTGTATACAGACGGCGCCTGCTCAAACAATCAGGGCGACGTCAACTTCGGAGGCTGGGGCACGATCCTGGAATTCGGAGAACATACAAAAGAATTGTACGGCGGAGAAAAAAACACCACCAACAACCGCATGGAGCTCACGGCAGTTATCGAGGGCTTCAGGGCCCTGAAACGTGACGGCCTTAAGGTGGAAGTTTATTCGGATTCATCCTACGTGATGAACTGTTTCCGCGACAAATGGTATGTGAACTGGCAGAAAAACGGCTGGAAAAATTCCAAGAAGGAGCCGGTCGAAAACCGCGAACTCTGGGAGGAGCTGCTTGCTCTTGTGGAGAAGCATCACGTGAGATTCTTCAGAGTGAAGGGCCACGTGAATGTGGAAAGGTCCACGGATGCGGCGCTCAGGAAACTATATGACAAGTTTTCAGAAGTAAACGGCGAAGGGTTCACATACGATGATTTCCTGTATATTACCCAAAAAAACAATCGCGCGGATGAATTGGCAAATATGGGAATCGATACTGTAAGATAATGAACGGCCGTTTTATACGGCCGTTTTTGCGCTATTACGGGAGCCGTGGTTAAGGTGGCCGGTTAAGAGGACAGGTAACAGATATGATGATTTACGCGAATATTAAAAAAGCGGGAAGCAAGAGAAATATTCTTAAGAAGAAGCCCTATGAAACAGAGCTTGGGGATTGCAGTACCGAGGACATCATCAGGTTTTTCGTATCCGCTGAACTTTCGGAGTTCAAAGAGAGGGCAGGAACGGTAAACGCGCTGAAGTATCTGAGCGAAAAGGATATCGATCGCGAGGCTGTGTCCGGGAAGGTGGGTTTCGACTACGCTGACCCTAAGAAGATACCCGAGGAAGAGGATGCTGTTAAGAACGCCATAGAGTGTTATGATGACGGACTCATGAAAATTTTCCATAATGAAACAGAGCTTCTTACAAAGGATCAGGGGCTGACTGTTAAAGACGGTGACGAGTTCACCTTTATAAGGCTGACCTTCCTCACGGGAAGAATGTGGTAGATTGCAGCAGGAGGACAAGAAAAAGATGGCAGATATCAGACCTACATATAACAACGAAAAAGAAAAAAGTCTTAAGAAGAAGGCGGAAACCTGTGGGGCTCTCTCGGAAAAGATCATGAAATACGTTGAAATGCCTTACTCCTCAGGATACTTCGATGACGTCTGGGAGGAGCTGAAAGCACAGACAGGGAAGGCGCCATCAGAGTGTTACTATATAGAGACCTTCCTCTCAAAGCCTCTTATGGAGAGCCTCGAGTCCTTACTTGGCAAGGATTTCTCTGATGATGTCAGGGAAATGATGAAGATAAGATTTAAAGGTCAGTTCAGCACATCCATGTATAGAAAGAGTTTCAGAAGCAGCGACTTCGGCTTCTATGCGGCCTTTATGATACAACGGCTGGCTCAGTGGATAAGCTTCTGCTTTTACGATGAAAGCGCCGAGGAGATGCTTACCATGAATCACTCCAACATCTCCGGTTTCTGCGATTATCTCGCCCTTGAAATCAACAGGGGAAACACCAAAGTCACGGAAACCATAAAGGAGATGATCCTGGGAGACAATAATTATCTTTTAAGCAGGGACGTGATTATTGCAATCATATTAAGCGATAACGATGAGCTCAAGAACCTCCTCATGGATCTTTTGCGAGCGGCTGGAAGGCAGGAGGGTCTGCGTCAGGCCATCCTCGAAAGCGCAGATGTGGGCGATAGAGAGACCTTCGTCAGGATATACAGAATCTGTATGGAAGATGACATGTTCAGATTTTCTTCTGCAACGAGGGCCTTTTACACATGGACCGGTCTGTATAACGATGACTGTGACATAAAACTCGCAAAAAAACTAGCTGAGACAGGATATCTTTGTCTTACGGACAAGAAACAAAGAGAGAAGTTTTTTGAAAGTGAGAATCCTCTTGAGGTATACCTGAGCCTCTGGGCAGACGGGGTGGATGAAGTAAGAGATGTGGATGCCAAGGCTAAAAAGCTCATAAATGACAGCAGGAAATACATGAGACTTCTCGGCTGGTATTTCATAGGTAACGTTGAAAACGATGAGTACAGACACAGCTCCGCCGTGGAGCACTTAAAGGAAGAGGATGATGAGGTTCTCTCCTACATTCTTGATCTGCTCCACTATAATTCCAGACTGCAATACGCATATTTCCAAGATGGTGCCGATCTGAGACCGGTAACCTTTGAAAATGATATTCTTCCCAAGGACGGCAAGTCAAGACGGGAACTCTTCGAAAACCTGAAGGATGTGGTTATCCGCGTAGGAAACAGAGAGGAAGTCTTTGATCCCTCCCTTTTCCCATGGAGAAGGATGATTTTAAGCAACGAAAAATCCAGAGCCCTTAAGTGCATGATAACCATTGCCGCCGTAGACCTTGACAGGGATATGATCGAAGGACTCTGGAACCTGCGCGATTACATGAATGCGGATCTGAGAAAGGTCCTTTATATAAGGTTCCTGGATCCTGAGAAATACAGTGAGCACAGAGAACACATCCATGAAGCTCTTAAGGACAGGAGCGTTACCAACAGGGAAGCCGTACTTAAGAAACTTAAGCAGGTAGAACCTGAAAAGGAAGACATATTAAAAGTCTGTGAGATCTTCAAATCCAAAAATGCTTCTATTAAAAAGGTAGCAGCTGATTATCTTAAAGCGCTCAATATTGAAAACAAGAGACTCGCCCTGAACATACTTTCAAAAGGCGGAGAGTATGAGGTTCAGGCAGCTTTAGAACTGATCATTTCTGACGAGGCGCTTCGCACAGATTCAGAAGAGATAATCGAAAGCATCAGAAAGGGCAAGGTGTCCACTCAGACCGGGATTCTTCTTGATCAGCTGACGGGAGAGAAGGGAGATGAAGAGGACCTTACAGAAGAAAATGGATTCGGAATCTTTGACAGAAAGGTCATCGAAGAAACTTTCAGAGCTTTTAAAGAGACATACCCCCGCGATTTTCTCAGCGCAGACGAGATCAGGAAAACCCTGGTTACCAAAGAAGAAGCAATCGAGCTTATGGGTAAGCTGAACGAGGTCTTTGACCGACATGCGGACTATGAGTACGAGTATGAACTCTATGACGGAACCAGGCAGAAGATTCTTTTCGGACAGACCGGCGGCGCATATTGCAGCGTCCACATACCTTCAGAATTTGGCAGAGAATCAAAGCTTTTAAATACGGGACAGGTGACCTTTGACATGATTCCTTTCCACGAAGAGTTTCTCGAGATTCTGGAACCATGGATCAAGAACCCAACTAAACTGGCCAATCTAATATATGAGTATCAGCTTGCGCGCTACAGTTATACAGGAAACGATACCCTTCCGTGGCTTAAAGAACATGAAGATAAATTCATCATGTTTAACTTTAAGGATATCAAAGAACCTTTCGGAGACAGGATATACATGACAGGGAATATAGTTGAATTTGCGAAGGGTCTCGTTGATTCGTCTTCAATGTACAAAGCCTTGTCAGACACGTATTTCGGCATCTGTCATGATATCGGAGAAGAGAATCTTCCAAAGGAGGGCCGTCAGAACCGCTATGGGCTGCGATATAATATGACAGCTTTTGAAAGCCCCGTCCTGTCAAACATAAGGAGTGTCATTCGCAGACTGAAACTGAACGATGAGGATTTCAGCGACTGGTTCAGAAGAGAATACGTCATAGAGAAAGAAGATGGCTTCATCCATTACGTATTCCTCAGAGCAGAGGAATACGCCAGAGCTATATCTCTTGGGATAATACCCACAGACTGCTTATTTGAGAAAGTTCTTACAGGTAAGGCGGATCCTAGCGTACTGAAAGAAATCAGCCTTCTTACATCGAAGGAAAAAACTCTCCTCAAAGAGTTCCCCCTGCTCGAAAAGGACGTGGAACACATGGTTCGCACCATGGTAACCATAGAATCCAGACGAGGCCAGGCTGAAACACCTCTTTCAAACAGAGCTCTTGAGATAAAGAGATTTGAGGGGGCGGATCTTTTTTGCAAGCTTCTCAGCGGATTGGGCAAAGAGAATTTTTTCAGAGGCTACATCTGGGGAGAAAAGACCAAGAATTCCGTTCTGAGCAGTCTCCTGAAAAAGTGCTATCCCACAAAGGATGACACTGCCGAGGGCTTGAAGGCACTTCTTGACAAGACGGATATCACCGAGAAGCGCCTGGTGGAGGCCGCCATGTACGCACCCCAGTGGGCTCCCATGATCGAGGAGATCATAGGATGGAAGGGCCTCAAGAAGGCAGTCTGGTTCTTCCAGGCACACATTTCTGAAAGATTCAGCAGCGAGAAAGAGACCGAAGTCGCCCTCTGTTCACCCATAAGTCCTGAAAAGTTCAACGACGGAGCTTTTGACATAAACTGGTTCGAAGAAGTTTATCAGGAGATGGGGGAGAAGCGCTTCAAGGAGCTCTATAACAGCGCCAAATATATAACCGCAGGCTCCAATGCCCATAAGAGATCGCAGCTCTATACGGATGCTGTCAGAGGCAAGCTGGACATCAAGGCCCTTGAAGAAGAAATCAGGGAAAAGAGAAATCAGGAGAGAATCAGAGCCTATGGCCTTATCCCTCTTGAAGAGGGTGATGACAAAGAACTCTTAAGAAGATACGAATTCATAAACAACTATATCAAAGAAAGCCGCAAGTTCGGTGCCCAGAGAAAAGAGAGTGAAGGAAAGGCCGGAAGGGTCGCCCTTGAAAACCTGGCCATAAGTTCCGGCGTGTTCGATGTGAACAGGATGCTCTGGAGACTGGAAAAGGCCAAGGTTGCACAGATAAAGCCTCTGACTGAAAAGAAGGCCATCGGGGACTACGAACTCTGGCTTGAATTCAATGAAGACGGCGAGTGCAGTTTAAAGAGCGCAAAAAATGGCAAGCCCCTCAAGAATGTTCCTTCACAACTTAAGAAGGACCCCTATGTGGGACTTCTCAAAGAAACTGTATCGGAACTTAAGGAGCAAAGAGTAAGAAGCCGCGCAACCCTGGAAGATTCCATGGTAAACAGGGTGGAGTTCACAAAGACGGAGATTGCGAATATCATCAGTTCACCAACCATATCCCCTATGATAAAGGATCTGGTCTGGAAGAAGGACGAAGATATGGGCTTCATTCTTTGCAATGATGAGCTTGCCCTTAGTGATATAGAAGGTAAGACAATTGCGATCGGCGAAAATGACAAACTCGTGATCGCTCATCCTCACGACCTTAAAGAGGCTGGCGTATGGCAGAAATATATGCATTACGCTTATGTCAAAGAGATCATCCAGCCCTTCAAACAGATATTCAGAGAATATTATCCGATTACCCAGGAGGAACTGGAGGAAAGAACCGTCTCAAGAAGGTACGCCGGATATCAGGTAGAACCCAGAAAGACCATAGCTCTCTTAAGAGGGAGAGGATGGACCGTTGACTATGAGGACGGACTGCAGAAGGTTTCGTATAAGGAGAATGTAATCGTGCGCCTGTATGCCGCAGCCGACTGGTTCTCCCCTGCAGACATAGAGGCTCCGACTCTGGAAGAAATACAGTTTGCCACAAGAAGCAAGGGAGAAGTCATTCCCTTAAGTGACGTGGACCCTGTGCTCTTCTCTGAGATCATGAGAGATCTGGATCTGGCCGTATCGGTAGCCTACATAGGAGGAGTAGATGCAGAAACCAGCCACTCGACCGTAGAGATGAGAGTAGCCATCGCGAAAGAACTCGTACAGCTTCTGAAACTGGAAAATGTCACCTTCACCGAAAGACACGCCAGAATCTCAGGAAAGCTTGCCGAGTACTCCGTACACATGGGATCCGGTGTAGTGCACGCTATGGAAAAGGGCATGATACCCATCCTTCCCGTACACTCCCAGCAGAGAGGAAGGGTCTTCCTGCCCTTCGCAGACGAAGATCCAAAGACAGCAGAAATCATGTCCAAGATCATACTTCTTTCAGAAGACTCAAAGATCAAAGACCCTACAATCCTGGACCTTTTGAGGTGAGGATGGAAAAACGGACTAATACAAAAGCGCCCCTGGTAAATATGCCGGGAGCGCTTTTTGAATTTGCTGAATCAGCATTTAGGTCAGATATGGATTTTTTGCTATTTTAACCTAAAAGCCACTCTGTAACTCGTTCGAGATTTAGGTTAAAAATCCGCTTTTTGTGATTTTTACCTAAATGTGCTTTCACGCTGCGCTGGCCAGGGATCAGCAAAGAATCCGCGCCAGGTTTTTTGCATAAATAGACTGTTTCAAAACAATGAACATACCTAATATACACATATTTGCTTCATAACTTGACAATGGTAAAGCGGGGGGGGGTATAATAAAAAAGGACTAAACTTTAAATCCGGCTTTTAATTAAATAACAGTAGATAAAGTGTCACAAGGATAAAATATGCTTGTGTTTGTACAATGATGCGAAAGGACAGGTGATGATTATATGGATATAGAAACAATTTAAAAAAAGAAGCATAGAAAAAACAGGGGTTCAGTTATTGTTAATAAGTATAAAAGCAGGTATAATAAAAGGAGAATAAGTATGAAGAAAAGTTTCGTAAGTATTTTGCTAAGTATTGTAATGGTGGTTTCAGTAACCGGTACAGCTTTTGCTGATTGTGAACTAACAGAAACAGGTATAGGCTTAGCAAATGAGAGTGAATCCCAGTATGGCGATGATAACACATATTCCTTTAAAACCGGAAAATATTGCTATCAAAGTGATGATGTTGCTATAAAATTACCATTAAGCAGTAAGAATGAAATCGTACTTAGCACCTTAGATTGTAAGGACATAGGCATTGGTTTACCGAATGAAGTAAACGGGGAAGCAATACCAGAAGGAAAAAATGCCATCGCCTATGGCAAATCGGGAGACAATAATATAACTGCAGTACAAGTGTTAGAAGATGCTGAATCTGTAGGAGAGACAATTAGGTTTATTAGTACTTTAAAAAACAAAAAAGCATTTGAAAGCCAATCTTTTAGTTTTCGGTTAGCAGATGGTTATAGAATTGTTTCCGAATCCACTTGGTCAAAAATCGTTAAAGAGTCTGTGGAAGAATATGGAGATTACTATATATTAAATGAGAAAAATGAGATAGTAAACGTTATAGAGGCTCCTAGGGCATATGACGCAAATGGAATAGAAATTAAAACGACATATAAATTAAAAGACAATGTGCTTTCAATTGTATTTGATTCAAATAATAATTGCATATTTCCTGTCACAACTATTTGCGCAAGCCATCCAAGAATAACCAAACAATTCGATCTTAAAAAGACCGCTGTGAAAAAAGTTATTAATAGAATAGAAGCCGATATAGAAGATGCTGAGAATTATACAAGTAACATGGGCTATTATGTAGTAAATGCTGTAACCGGAACAGTATTAGGCGGCTTTGGGCTTGCTGCTGATGCTGTGACTACGTGGATAATAAAACCCACACACATTAAAAAGTTACGTGCAAGAAAAACACTTTATAATAACAAATATAAAAATATGTCTTCTACAGATAAGTTAAGGGTTAAAGCGGTCCTAAGATGGCAGCATCATGGTAGTAATGACGGAACATATGTTATTTCCAGCGAAACTCTAACGATATTATAGGAGGGGAAATGAGTAAACGATTAAAAACAGCGATAATATGGGCGATAATTGGTTTTATTGCCAGTTTCTTGCTTTGGCAGGGGCTAGACCTCAGTTCATTCGGCGAGCTCTCTTTTCTGGAGATGCTCAAAGTAGCATACGGAACGCCGAAGTTCGCATACAGGGGTCCTGTTTCAGCGATAATTTTCTTTGTGATAAGGTATTTCCTGTTTTATGAAAAGGAGAAAGAGGATTAATGGTCGTGTAAGGACTATGTAAAGCAAAAGCGCCTCTGGTAAATATGCCGGGGCGCTTTTTGAATGTGCGAAATTACTCTTATTCTGATCTGTCCATATAGTGAGTATGGAGAAGCTGATGTGCTTTCATACCGCCTGCGAAACCAAGGTACTCCTTGTAAAGTCTCCTGATAGCAGGATTGTTATGGGACTTTCTCATGATCATCTTCTGGTCGCCGGAGTAGAGAGCCTGGGCGCGCTTTTCTTTGAAATCGATCCAGTTTCTTACGTCGGAAACCTGAAGAGGCTGACCGCCGCCGTTGATGCATCCTCCTGGGCAAGCCATAACTTCGATAAAGTCGAAATGTTCACCCGCCTTAATTCTTTCCATAAGGCGTCTGGCGTTTCCGAGTCCGTGAGCCACGGCTACCTTGAGATCGAGGTCTGCGATCTTGACGGAAGCTTCCTTGATTCCGTCATCGATACCGCGGACTTCATTGTAGTCAAGGGCATCTGAATTATTTCCGGTAAGAAGGTCATTTACGGTTCTTAAGGCAGCCTCCATTACACCGCCTGTCGTGCCGAAGATGAGACCGGCTCCTGTGGACATTCCAAGAGGATCGTCGAAAGCAGTCTCAGAAAGCGCATTGAAGTCGATTCCGATCTGACGGATCATACGAGCAAGCTCTCTGGTCGTGATTGCATAGTCTACATCAGGCAGATCGTCCACGGCTGCAAGTTCCGGACGCTGAGCTTCGAATTTCTTTGCGGTGCATGGCATTACGGATACTACTACGATCTTCTTGGGATCGATGCCGTTTTTTTCGGCATAGTAGCTCTTGATGATAGCACCAAGCATCTCGTGAGGCGACTTACAGGTGCTCAAGTTGGGCAGAAATTCTGGGAAGTTGTGTTCGCAGAACTTGACCCAGCCGGGGGAACAGGAAGTGATCATTGGAAGCACTCCGCCGCCTCTGATCCTGTCGATAAGTTCGGTTCCCTCTTCCATAATGGTGAGGTCAGCTCCCGTATTGGTATCGAAAACCTTGTCAAAGCCCAGCATCTTGAGGGCTGTTACCATCTTACCCGTAACGTTGGTTCCGATGGGATTTCCGAATTCCTCACCCAGAGCAGCACGGACTGCGGGAGCAGTCTGAGCGATAACGATTTTATCGGGATCGTAAAGATCATCCATAACTCCATCGAGGGTGCGGTTTTCCTGCAATGCTCCCGTAGGACATACGGAAATGCACTGTCCGCAGTTGACACAGACTGAAGAGTCTATATTGTCGAGACCTGCAGTTCCGATTACGGTGGACATTCCTCTGAACAGAGGAGAGATCGCTCCGACGGTCTGTATGTTATTGCAGATGGATACGCATCTTCTGCAAAGAACGCAGCGGTTGGGGTCTCTGAAAATCGAGATACCTTCATCTATCTTACTCTTGGGATTCATGGTGATGGAATCCTGATATTTAATATAGTTGGTGGAGTCTACGTCCAGCTTGTTGGCGAGAACCTGAAGTTCGCACTGGGAAATGGACCTGGTGCAGGACTGGCATCTTGCCGGGTGGTTACTGAGAATCAGCTCCAGATTCTTTTTGCGGTATTTGTTTATGCGGGCGGAGTGGGTTATTACTTCCATGCCGTCCTTTACCGGGTGAACGCAGGCTGCCTGAAGCTCGTGCTTGCCTTTTATCTCCACAAGGCACATTCTGCAGCAGCCCAGTTCGCTTACTTCCTTAAGGAAGCAGAGGGTAGGGATGTGAATGTTTATCTCTTTTGCTGCCTCCAGTATTGTATAGGTATCGGGCACATAGACCTGGATACCGTCTATTGTAACGTGTACTTTGCTCATGATCTATATACCTCCTTAAGCATTCTTCAGTATGGACTTGAACGGGCACTTGCTCATGCAGACGCCGCACTTGATGCACTTGTCCTGATCGATAATGTATGGGTGTTCCTTGTCGCCAGAAATAGCGCCAACGGGGCAGTTCTTGGCACATATGCCGCATCTCCTGCAAGTTTCTGCCATGATGATGTACTTGAGCATGGATACGCAAACTCCGGCAGGGCATTTTTTGTCACGTACGTGAGCGATGTATTCATCTTTGAAATACTGGAGCGTGGAAAGCACCGGGTTAGGAGCCGACTGTCCGAGACCGCAAAGGGCGCCGGTCTTGATCATGTTAGCCAGGTCTTCCAGTTCTTCCAGATCATCCATATTTCCTTTTCCTTCGGTTATCTTCCTGGTTATGTCAAGCATCCTCTTGGTGCCGATACGGCAGGGAGGGCACTTGCCGCAGGACTCGTCTACGGTGAAATCAAGGAAGAACTTGGCGATGTCAACCATGCATGAATCTTCAGCCATTACGATGAGTCCGCCGGAGCCCATCATGGTTCCAAGTTTTGTCAGTGAATCGAAATCAAGAGGAGTATCAAGATGTTCTGCCGTAATGCATCCGCCGGAAGGCCCTCCGGTCTGTGCGGCCTTGAAAGCCAAGTGTTCGGGAACTCCTCCGCCGATCTCAAATACTACTTCTCTTAAAGTTGTTCCCATGGGAACTTCCACGAGACCGGTGTTGCCGATCTTGCCGCCAAGGGCGAATACCTTGGTTCCGTTGGACTTTTCTGTTCCGATTGCCTTGAACCAGTCGGTTCCTTTGAGAATGATCTGAGGAACGTTTGCAAAGGTCTCAACGTTGTTAAGGACTGTAGGGCAGTCAAAGAGACCTTTCTCGGTCGATCTTGGCGGTTTGGGACGGGGTTCGCCTCTCTTTCCCTCTATGGATGCCATGAGGGCAGTAGCCTCTCCGCATACGAAGGCGCCGGCGCCAAGACGGATGTCTATATCAAAGTCAAAGGACTTGCCCAGGATGTTCTTTCCAAGAAGGCCGTATTCGTGCGCCTGTTTGATTGCTATTCCGAGACGTTCAACGGCTACGGGATACTCAGCTCTTACGTAGATGTATCCCTGTTTGGCTCCGCAGGCATAACCGGCAATAGCCATGGCTTCCAGGATTGAATGAGGGTCTCCCTCAAGGATTGATCTGTCCATGAACGCACCGGGGTCTCCCTCATCAGCGTTACAGCAGATGTACTTCACGGGAGCCAGTTCTCTGGCAGCGGATTCCCACTTGATACCGAGAGGGAAGCCTGCGCCTCCTCTTCCACGGAGCACTGCGTCTTTCATGGTGTCAACGACGTCCTCGGGATCCATTTCATAGAGACATCTTGCGAGTGCCTGATATCCCTCAACTCCGATGTACTCTTCGATATCCATGGGGTTGATGAGACCGCAGTTCTTAAGAGCGATCTTCATCTGCTTGGAATAGAAGGAGTGGTCCTTAAGAGCATGGGCGATCTTGGTTCCGTCGGCCTCTTCTGCGAAGAGACGCTCTACGGGGCTTCCTCCCATGATGTGGGAGTTCCATATCTCTTCCACGTCTTCGGGTTCAACATGGGTGTACATGATCTCGTCGGGATAGGTTACCATGAGAGGTCCCTGGGCACAAAGGCCCATACATCCTGTTGAAATCAGTTTTATTTCAGACTGAAGACCGTTCTCTTCGATTTTTTTCTGAAGGTTTTCATAGATTCCCAGAGAACCGGCAGAGTGGCAGCCGGCCACGCCGCAGACCAGGATGTGCATCCTGCCTCCATCCTTGGGATCGAAGTCTTCGCCGAGGCGAAGGGCCATTTCTTTGTGTTTTCTGTCTCTCAGATCAATGAGAGCTTCTCTGTTGTTTAACATCATGCCTCTTCTGCCTCCTTTTCTGAAGCTGCGAGAGCTTCATATTTGTCAAGAATCTCGTCGACCTTATCGACGGTCATCCTGCCATATACATCACCGTTGATGGTGACTACGGGAGCCAGTCCGCATGCTCCGATGCAGCGACAGGCTTCCAGTGAGAAAAGCCCGTCGTCGGTGCATTCTCCCACGTCTATCATAAGTCTCAGCTTGAACTTATCCAGAAGATCCTGCGCTCCCTTGACATAGCAAGCGGTACCGAGACATACGTTGATTCTGTATTTGCCCTTTTTCTGCAGTGAAAACTGGGAATAAAAAGTAGCAACTCCATAGACCTCAGCCTCAGGCATTTCAAGACCCTTGGCAATCTCATGGAGAACCTCGGCGGGCAGGTATCCATAAATATTCTGCGCCTCGTGAAGGATAGGAATGAGAGCACCCGGGGTACCCTTATGTTTCAGAATTATTTCCTGAAGCATTTCCCGCTCCTTCTGACATCTTTCACAACTCATATAATTCCTCCTGTTATAGGTTTTATCGTCACACATTTAAAAATACTAACATATAAATACGTATAAAAACAAGCAAAACCATACGGATTTTACTAATGTTTTTTATAAAATACAAAAGCATTCTGCATATATTAAGCTTTTGATAATAGCCGTTGTCAGAAGCGCCTGGAAATTGTTAAAATTTTCTGCAGAGGTGGACTTTTATTTTTTAAGTGCTATAATATAGGGTTGTAGAATAACTTATAGGAGAGAGTATGAACATAGGCTTTTGTTCACTGGCCAGCGGAAGCTCGGGCAATTGCTATCTGATAAAAAGCGAAAAAACCAACCTGCTTCTTGACGCGGGCATCAGTCTGAAAGCCATCAAAAGTGGGCTTCAAACCTTAGGGGTCGACCTCGATGAAATCGATGCCATCCTGATCACCCATGAGCACATCGATCATATCAAGGGATTAAAGGCTCTTTCGAGAAAGACGGACTGCCCGATCATCACCTCGATCGGAACCTGGGATGCCCTGACCAGGAAAGGCTATGAGCTGCCTACGTTCAGGTCTCTTACGGTGGACAACGATGACGCCATGGAAATCGGGGACATCACCGTGAAACCCTTCAGACTCTCCCATGATACGGAAGACCCCATGTCCTTCTCTTTTGAAAAAAACGGACACAAGATATGTATCGTTACAGACACGGGATACGTTTCAAGTGAAGTCTACGAAAACATAAAGGATGCGGAACTGCTTGCTTTAGAGGCAAACCATGAGAGAAATATTTTGCTCTACGGCAGTTACCCATATCCACTGAAACTCAGAATCCTTTCAGACTTGGGGCATCTCTCCAACGAGTCATGCGCCGAAGTTCTCAAGGCGATCCTTAAGGAAGGTTTCCGGCCACAGGTCTTTCTGGCTCACCTGAGCAAAGAAAACAACACGCCGGAACAGGCTCTGATCACCGTTAAGAACATCATCGAGGAAGAAGGCTTCCTCGTGGGAAGGGATCTGGGACTAAAGGTGCTTGAACGGGAGGCCCGCTCCGAGTTCTTCACCATCTAAGGAGATATTGCTTATGGATAAAAAACAGAAAAAAACCATGTTGATTATCTTCGTGGTCATAGCGGCGATACTGCTTGCGGGAGTTTTTCTTACGGCTGGGAAAACCCAGGGAGAGGAAGAATCCATACAGGTAGTGATGCGCGACGCTGTGCTCCATGATGTGAATAAGGTGAACTTCTTCGGACTCGAAATCAATCCGGGTCTGGCGGCGGGATTCACGGTTACCGGGATACTCACCATAGCGGCCATCATAATCAGAATTTTTGTGATTCCGAAGTTCAAACTGGTGCCCGGTAAATTCCAGGCAACCCTGGAACTTCTCGTGGGATACTTCGACAACCTGAGCAAGACCAACAGCCCGCACCTGAACAGGATTCTCGGGGGCTATGTCTTCGCGGCAGGTGTGTATATCTTCACGGGTACCATGCTGGAACTCTTCGGAATCCAGGTCATGACCACCAACGGGTCATCCGTGTCCATGCCGGCGCCGCTTTCCGACATAAACGGAGCCATCATGATGGGCTGCACATCATATCTTTTCATCATGACCGGAGGTATAGCAGCCAATGGACTGAGAGGTATAACCAATACGCTGAAGGAATACTCTCTTCCGATCTCCATGAGCTTCCGTCTTTTCGGAGCCCTGCTGTCGGGAGCATTGGTAACGGAGCTGGTTTACTATTTTACCGCTCTCAGCTACGTGGTTCCCGTGCTGGTAGGCGTAATGTTCACCTGCCTGCACGCACTGATCCAGGCTTACGTACTGACCATGCTGGTATCCCTGTTCTACGGAGAGGTATCAGAGCCGCCCAAACCTAAGCAGAAGAAGATTAAAGAGCCTAAGGTCAAGAAAGCAAAAGAATTAACTGTATAAAATTTTTCGGAGGAAAATTAAAATGAATAAAAAATCAAGATCCATCTTCACATTAGTTATGGTATTTGCGATC
>JAEEGL012956227.1_pt1 | contig 27373 bp, 31 predicted proteins | sample 9134231 | NCBI WGS metagenome assembly JAEEGL01 (sample SAMN16246548, study PRJNA631951) | gut metagenome | biome: gut microbiome; feature: rumen; material: fiber-attached | host: Bos | place: Iran: Karaj | collected 2018-10
ACTAGTGTTGGTGAAACTAAAGAAGTAATGTATAAAATGGTTTCATATGAAACGCCATATTTACCAAAGGATAAAGTAAGATACTTAATGGGTGTTGGTGATCCAATTGATATCATTGAAGGTGTAATACGTGGTATTGATATCTTCGATTGCGTACTTCCAACTAGAATTGCAAGACATGCTAATGCCTTTACTAGATTCGGTAAAATTAATTTAAAGAATGCTAAATATAAAGAAGACTTCACACCTTTGGAAGAAGGATGTGATTGTTATGCATGTAAAAACTTTACAAAGGCATATATAAGACATTTAGTAACCTTAAATGAGATGTTAGGTAGTAGATTATTATCAATTCATAATCTTAGATTCTTAACAAGACTTACTGAAGACTTAAGAGAATGTATTAAGAATGATAATATTTTAGAATATCGAGATAAATTTATTAAAGATTATTATAAAGATAAAGATTATCTACAAAATAAAACAACAGGGCAGGGCGAATAATGAGTAAGGTAATTAATAGTGATGAACTAGAATTAGCGATTGCTAGTTTAAATAAAGGTAATCTTGTTATATTCCCAACAGAAACAGTATATGGCTTGGGAGCTAATGCTCTTTCATACGATGCTGTCGAAAAAATATTTGATGCTAAAAATAGGGCAAGTAATAATCCTTTAATAGTTCATTTGAAAAATAAAGATGAAATAAGTAAATATGCAGTTGTCAATAATGACATTGAAAAGACTTTAATTGACACTTTTATGCCAGGGCCGTTTACACTCATTTTACAAAAGAGGGATATTATACCTGATAATGTAACATGTAACTTAGATACAGTAGGGATTAGAGTACCTAGTGATAAGATAGCGCATGAACTCCTTGATAGATTAGATTTTCCTATAGCAGCACCATCTGCCAATAAATCGACTAAGCCAAGTGGCACTAATGTTCTTGATATCATCGATGAGTTTAATGATAGTGTAGATTACATAATAGATGGTGGAGATTCTTTAATTGGACTAGAGAGTACCGTTGTTAAAGTAATTAATGGTGTACCTACAATCTTAAGACCTGGTTTTATCACAAGAGAAGATATTATCGAAGTAATTGGATCTTGTAATGTATCAGAATATCTATTTAAAAAAGCCGAAGGTAAAGTAGAATCACCAGGTATGCTTTATAAACATTATTCACCTAATACAGAATGTATGTTATGTGATAAAGATATTATCAACAAATATGTTGATAAAAATAAAAAAGTAATTATTATAGGTCATGATATTAATATTGATTGTTATAAATACTATGATTATGGTAATGATTTAACTAGTGTTGCCCATAATATTTTTAAATTATTAAGATGTGCTGATAAAGATAATGCTGATTTAATAATTATTGAAGCAACTACTATAGAATCATTAGGTCTTGCTATCATGAATAGATTAATTAGAACATGTAATTATAATTATAAGAGGTCAAATGAAAATAACTAAGTATCAAAAATTAAGTGGTAATAAATATAATGTATTTCTTGATAATGGAGAAAAGATAAAATTATATGAAGATGTTATTATAAAAGAAGAATTACTATTAAAAAAAGAGATTGATGACGTTGATAGAATAGTTCTTCTTAATGAAAAATATTCCATTTATGAAGTAAGTCTAAAGTATATTAATACTAAAATACGTAGTATTAAAGAAATGGAAGACTATCTAACTAAAAAAGGTTATAGTAATACGGATATTAATAATACAATTGATAAATTAATTAAAAAAGGTTATTTAAATGATGATTATTATAGTAAGTGTTATATAAGTGATAAGATGAATCTATCTAATGATGGACCTAAGAAGATTAAGAAACACTTAGAAGAATTAGAGATCCCTTATCCCGTTTATTCTAAATACTTAAAAGACTTTAATTATAGTTTACAAAAAGAAAAGATTAATGATTATATTAATAAGAAATTAAAAAGTAATCGTAAAAGTCGATATATGTTTAGACAATCTATGATTGTTAACTTAGTTAACCTTGGATATGATAAAGAATTAATTGAAGAATGTTTATATCATATATATGTTGATGATAAAGATAATTTGTCTAAAGAAAAAGAAAAAATAAGAAAGAAGTTATCTAAAAAATACTCTGGTGATGAACTAGAATATAAAATAAAACAAAAATTATATCAAAAAGGTTATTTTGAATAATTATATAGTATAATTAAGGAGGTGGTATTATGTTAATAACGAGTCTTGATAATAAGAAAATTAAGTTATATACTTCATTATCTGATTCTAAGAATAGAAATAGTAATAAACTATTCTTAATTATGGGTGAACACTTAGTAAAAGAAGCTTTAAGTGTTAATAATTTAGTAGATGTGTTAGTATTAGATGGTTATGAATTACCATTTGATGTTAATGTAGAAATAACTTATGTAACTGAAAATGTTATGAAGAAATTAACAAGGATGCCATCTATTCCAAAAGTAGTTGGAGTATGTAAAATACTAGATAACAATGAAATAAAAGGTAATAGAATTTTACTTTTAGATAATATTCAAGATCCAGGTAACTTAGGAACAATAATTAGAAGTAGTGTAGCTTTTAATGTAGATACTATTGTTTTATCAAATGATACAGTAGATTTATATAATGATAAAGTAATTAGAAGTACACAAGGACTTATCTTCCATACTAATATAATTAGAAGAGATTTGGTTGAAGTAGTTAATGAATTAAAGAATAATAATTATGATATCTTAGGTACTAATGTTAATAATGGTGTAGAACTTAATAAAGTTAAGTCTAATAAATATGCACTACTTATGGGTAATGAAGGTAATGGATTAAGTACTGAATTACAATCTATGTGTGATAAGAATATTTATATTCCAATGAATAATAATTGTGAAAGCTTAAATGTCGCTGTAGCAACTAGTATTATTCTTTATGCGTTAGGATGTGATAATAATGAATAAAATAGTAATTGGTCGTTATGTTACAACGCATGGTATTAAAGGTGAGATAAGAATTAAATCTGATTTTAATGAAAAAGATAAAGTCTTTAAAGTTGGTAATGAAATTATAATTGATAAACCATATATCATTACTAGTTATCGTGTTCATAAAGGTTATGATATGGTAACTCTAGAAGGTATCAATCGTATTGAAGATATAATTGATCTTAAAAATAGTTTAGTCTATATTGATCGTGATAAATACTTTCAAGATGAAGTCATTGAAGATGATTTAGTTGGTTACAAAGTAGAGAATAGTTATCTAGATACTTTTGTAGCGGAAATAAGAAATATGACAATGAATAAAAAGATAATTGTATGTCGTAATAATAAGTTTATTCCTTTTGAATTAATTAAAAAAATTGATAATCTTAATAAAATAATTTATATAGAGGATGTGGAAGGTTTATGAGAATAGATATATTAACATTATTTCCAAATTTATTTGAAGGGGCTTTCACAGAATCAATTATTAAAAGATGTGTTGAAAAAGGTTTAGTTACTATTAACATTCATAATTTCCGTGATTATACTAATGATCCACATGGTAATGTTGATGATACACCATTTGGTGGTGGAGCCGGAATGGTTCTTGCTTGTCAACCAATCTTTGATTGTGTAAATAGTATTAAAACAGATGAATCTAAAGTAATATTAATGACTCCAAGAGGAAAGACATATAACCAATCTATGGCTGTTGATTTAAGTCATGAAAAACATCTTATTCTAATCTGTGGTCATTATGAAGGCTTTGATGAAAGAATAAGAAGCTTGTGTGATATGGAAATAAGTATTGGCGATTATGTTCTAACTGGTGGTGAAATACCAGCAATGATACTTGTTGATAGTATAACAAGACTTTTGGATGGAGCAATAACATCTGAGAGTTTATCTAGTGAATCCTTTACAGATAATTTACTTGATTATCCCACATATACTAAGCCAAGGGTGTATAATAATATAGAAGTACCTGAAATACTCTTGTCTGGTGATCACAAAAAAATTGACGAATATCGTCAAAGTGAAAGAGAAAGAGTAACTCGTCTATATAGACCTGACTTATGGGAGAGATACAATGAAGACAATAGATAAGTATACTTTAATTAAAAAGAATGATTATGTTCAATTAGATAATTATCATCCTACTGTTTCTTATTTAATGGAAGAAGATGAATTAAAAAACTTAAAGTTATCTAATGTTTTAATTGTGAATAATGATTTAATAGATCAATATATGATGAAGACTATTAATCGAAGATTTAAAAAGATATTAGAGTATATTGCGTCTATTTATGAAGATGATGACGATGATACAACAGATGCTTTGATGAAGGCTTTAAATCAAACAGAAAAATTTAAAATGGAACTTATTAATAAGGATCGTAAGTTTATTGAAAAAGAACATATTGAATTAATAAGTAAAAAGATTAAATTAATTGAAAAAGAGTTACAAGATAAAATATATGCAATGGCTTATCGAAGAAGACAAAATGAATTATTTATGCAAATGATGATGGGCCCACAAGAAGAAGAGGAAGAGTATCAAGAAGAAAACCGTCGAAGTAGGTAATTATTGACTTTAAACATGGTTTTATGGTATTCTATCAAAAGTGAGGGAAGAATATGAAAATAGTATTATTAGTAATATCTATCATCCTAATTATTATTGTATTATTACAAAGTGGTAAAGCAGAACCTGCTAGCCAAATAATAAGTGGTGGTAGTTTAGATTTATTTAACAAAAGAAAAGAAAGAGGTAGTGAGCTATTTATTAGTAGATTAACAATGTCTCTTGGAATTGCTTTCTTTGCAATCACAATAATAATGGACTTGATGTAATCAAGTCTTTTTATTTTACAATAATAATTTATAAGTGATATACTTATAGTAGGTGATAATATGAAAAATAAAAAACCAATATTTTTTATTGCTCTATTATTTGTCTTTTGTATAGTTGTTGGGGGTACTATTGCTTACTATATGAGTAGTGACACTTTTAGTAATGCTTTTAACACGGGAAAATATGGTGTAACAACACAAGAAGTTTTTGAGAGCCCTGATAATTGGACACCAGGTACAACAACACCAAAGAATGTACATGTAACAAATAATGAAGATACACCAGTTGCTGTAAGAATCAAATTAGAAGAAAGTTGGAAAGATAGTAATGGAGATCCGTTACCATTAAAAGATGCTAATGATAATTACGCTGCTATTATTAATTATAGTAGTAATTATAATAGTAATTGGATTAATCTTAATAATAGTGAAACAACTAATACTCGTACACAAATGTTTTATTATTACAAAGCATTATCAAAAAATGAGACAACAGAAGACTTAATTAAGTCTGTAACATTTAATCCAAACGTTGTAATAGATAAAGATAGAGATTGTGATACAGTAGATGGGGTAACAACATGTTTAACAGAATATAAAGATTATTCTGGTGGAACATATCAATTAAAGATAACAGTTGAAACATGTCAATATGATAAATATGCAGATATATGGGGAGTAAATCCCAATATTACACAAGATGTTAATGAACCTGAAGAAATGTATATGACTATAAGACCAAGAGCTACATTATCTACTAGAACAAGCACATATGTTGCAAGTCAATCAGGTATTGACTACACACAAAATTCAAGTGATACGAATGGAAAAGGATTATATGTCTTAGGAGGTACAGAAAATAATCAATATCCTATAATGTATTATCGTGGTAATGTAAATAATAACAATATACTATTTGCTAATAAATGTTGGAAAGCAGTTAGAACAACAAGTACTGGTGGTACTAGAGTAGCATATAATGGGCCAGCAAGTAATTTTTATGAGGGCCTTCCTGAAGATGAATATAATAATATTAGTACAAATGTTGATGGAGCTTTCTCATATGATTCAGTAGGAACTGTTTGGGGTGGGAAATTGACTAGTAACAGCATGGTAGAAATGAGTTTTAATGTACCTGAAGGAAGTAATTACTCAATAAAGTTTATCGTATATACTTCAACATATGGTGTAACTGCTGCTAGTGGTGGTTCAGCTATGATATATAAAAATGGAATTCAAGTTACTTCAAAAGGTGCCGATTCAGGCGGTACTGCGTCAGAAACATATAGCTTTGGCTCTTTAACTAGTGAAGATGTTATAACATTTAGATTTAGTGGTACAGCTTATGCATATACTCCAATTACATACTATTTTCAAATGTATCATGATGAAAGCGAAGAGAAACAATTGTGTCTTGAGAATCCACAAAGTGTTATTACAAGATCACCATTTAATAGTGTTAGTAATTTCTCCCCAGAATCAATTGGCTATATGTTTAAACCTTATGTACAAAATAGTGGCAATGCAACAAATAATAATACACATTATTTTGGTTCTAGTTTTATATATGAAAATGGTGCTTATAAATTAACTGATCCAAAACTAGCATTTGATGATACACATAGATATACATGTCATTCGACTGATCAAGACGAAACTTGTGAAAAAGTATATTATTATACTGAACAGTACTATTATATTCTTTTTGAAAATGGTGATGGAATAAATACTATATATAAAAATATTAATACTAGTATGGCTAAGTTTTATCTAGATAGCTGGTATAGTACTAATTTGAGTAGTTATACTGATTATATAGAAGATTCACCATATTGTAATGATCGTGGAGAAAATGTGACAATATGGGGCTATCATAGTGCATATTATAGAGTTGAGGCAGGAACAATAGATTTGTCTTGTAGTAAAAATAATTCATTTACAGTATCTAATAGTGAGGGTAATGAAGCACTAACATATCCAATAGGATTATTAACTGTTGATGAATTGATGTTAGCAGGATTATCACAAACAACTAATGATAGTAGTAATTATTTAACTAATGGTTTTAGTTATTGGACGATGACACCAAAAAGATATGACAGACTTGACTATGGGTATATGTATACTGCAGATAAAGATGGTAAGATTTATAGTTCAAGAGTAAATCATAGTGATACTACAACTGTACGGCCAGTTATTACTCTAAAAAGAACTTCAAAAATAGTATCAGGTAATGGAACACAAACAAATCCATATATAGTAGGAAATAATTAAAAAAAGAAGTGATAAACACTTCTTTTTAATTTAATTTTTTAATAACTTCAATATCATTATTAACTAAATCTTTAAATCTATTATAGTCTTCTTTATCTCCTACAATAGAACCGTAGTGAATAGGGAAGACTATTTTTGGTTTAATAATATTTGTTAGATTAGCTGCTTCTATATAATCCATTGTATATGTACCACCAATTGGAATAAATAAGTAATCACATTTAACTAATTTATTCTCAGGGGTTATATCCGTATCGCCCATAATATAATATGTTTCATTATCAATTGTTACTAAATATCCTAACCAATTATTATCTTTTGGATGAAATGGTTTATTTAGATTGTAACTTGGGATTGTTTCAATAACTAAGTTATTAATATTATATTTAGTATTGGGATATACTACTTGATAATTATCTAACTTACTTTTGATATTATCATCATCAGGGATAATAAAGATTGTCTTATCATTTTTAACTTTATTGATACTGTCAAGATCAAAATGATCATAATGGGAATGTGTTATAAAAATTATACTTGCATCATGTGTTTCACTTGAAATCTTAAAGGGATCAAAATAAATATTATCAATCTTTATACTGCTTTGTGTATTAACTGTTATCTCTCTCATAAGTCTCCTATCTAATAAATTTACCATTCTCATATCTGTTTTGATAAAGTTCAGTTGCTTCTATATCAATATGTTTATTTAGGGCTTCAGCAATGATTTCTGATTTGTATTTATAATCATTCATGGAGTACCAATCAATAGGGAAGATATTAACTTCACCAGGGTGCATTTTTTGATAATTTAATTCTGCTAAGATATATAGTTCATAATCATATTCATCATTATTGTTGCTATATTTTTCCGTATAATCACTCATAATATCCTCCTATCTACTTATTCCGACTTGTTCCGTTTGTGGTTCATATTCTTCTTGTAATACTGGTAATTTTAACATTTTATGACAGTAGAAGTCATCTAACATATTTACAAGTTCATCACCAACAATATTTCTTAATACTTTTAATACTTTATCAGCATGTTTAGACTTAATTATTTCTGAATAGTTTGCTACCATTTCACAGAATTTATGATGCTGCATATTATAATATCTTACACCATGACCATAGGATGGTGGGATAACTTCGCCATTATCATTTTTTAGAACACGACTTCTATAAGCACCACTTGAAATAGCATCAATAAAGTCACCAATTGCTGTAAAGGCATCATATAATTGTCTTAATAATAAGTCCTCAACCTCACGAATTTCAACAATCATTTTTTGTCTTGTTATTTCTTCTTTTGTAAATGCTTCATTTAATATTACATCTAAGTCTGCTTCTTTATATCCTTTTTTAAGATAGATTTTCTTTACTTTTTCTTTTTCTTGTTTTAATAATTTTTCAAATCGATCATTATCAGTTTTAGTTAATTTTGACTTAAAGGCTTTTTCAACAATAGCAACCGCTTGTGCATGAGCTTTTTCTCTAATATCTTGAAAATTTTTAGCGTAGTCTTCAACTTTCTTTAACCATCCTGGACTATTTCTTATTTTTTCAAGTAATTCATAGTATCCCTTAGGTACTTCTTCATTTGTTGTAAAGAAGTGTAGGGCATGACCTGTTTCATGAACAATGGTACTAATAGTTGGTCGATGTGAGACAATCAATTGAGTCCAAGGGCTAAAGTATGCTCCATCTCTAACTCTTTTATAATGGAATTCTGGATTTTTCTTTTTAGTTTCAATTAGTACCTTTAATTCTTCGATAAAGATAGGATTAACACGCGTTACATATCGATATGAAGTAATTAAGGCATCTACAAGTTCCATATCACTTTTACCATCATTAGCAAATAGTCCTCGTAATTCTTCCAGTAAATCTTCAACTGGTGATAATTCACCATTAGCATAGTTTCTATTAAAAGTACTTTGACATAAATTAGCACAATTATATTTCCTAAATGAAAAATCTGTTAAACCATCTTTAGATAATACTTTTAAAGCGGCATTTACTTTTGGATTTTTCATTGTATCAGTTCGAAGTAGTTTAGTAATTGTTATTTCTCTATCATATGTAACTAAGTAATATAATAAACTTTTTCCTTCTTCGTCTTCACTTAGAAGAGCTTCTTCTTCTAATTTGTCTGCTAATAGTTCTAGATTTGCTTTAGCCATTTGAATATAGGCTCTTGCTGATTCTTCTTTACTTGCATTTAAGAAATCAATTTTATCAAGTGGTACATTTACGCCATTTCGAAAAGATTCAATCATATATTTTAAGAAGTTATTCTCTTTATTTGGATGACTAACAAGTAATGTTAATTGTCCATTAACCATTAATTCTGGCTTACGATACTTAAATAATATATGAAGGGTTCTTATTGATTCAAAAGTAAATCCATAGAATGATGGACTTATATTATTATCTAATAAGTGTTCTAAAACAGTTTTACCTTTATATGTCATTAAAAGATTATTTTCAGATGTGTGTATTAATCCTTTTAGATATCCTTTATCCAACATATTTGTCATCATTCTTTGAGTAAGAGGATATCTTTTTAAGCACACAAGAAATTTATCATTATTTAAGTATTTTTCTGCTTCAAAAGAACCATTAACACTTAACAACATGTTAGTAACAAATTTTTGACTTAATGCTTCAAAATTATTATATTTAACACAATAATCTAATACTCTTGGATCATTTTCTATAGATTGCTGAATAAAGTAGTTATATTCGTTTTCAAAAAGTAAATCAATTAATAATTTATCACCTGATACTTTTTTATATAAATTTGCTTCTGGAGTTTTACCAAATACACCAGTTTTAAACTTTAGGTTTGCTAATACCACATCAATAGAGCCATCTAACATCGTATTTAATTTTATATTATTCTTAATAGCATATTCTAATATAGTCATGCCATCAATCATTGTTGTTAATAACTCATCTTCATAGATTTCTGTTGGTGCTAATTCTTTAACACCACCTTGTTTTAGTTTTTCAACATATTTGTTTTTATCAGGAATATATTTTAATAATTCATCAAGTTCAGCATTATATATCTCATAATCTTTAATTTTAAATATTCTAGTAAGATATTCTCTAAAAGTTTTTAATACTTCTTCATTAACAACATATTTCTTTGTTAGTTCGGGATCCATTTCATACATGAATAAGAATGACGGTTTTTTACCGGCATCATAAACATCAAATAATTCACTAGCCTTTGGAGAAACATCAATACCATTTCTATATAATGCAAGATAATATTCCGCATATGCTTTTTTATCTTTAGTGTAACGTGGCATATCAAGTTTGATATCTTGACCATATTTATAAGCTTCAATTAAGGCATTTAAATAATTATTATCTTTACTTGGATAATTAACTAAAATCGATACATCAAATTTTAATAGTTCGCTATATTTACCACATTTATAATATATTTCTGCATAACGAGGATTATTTTTATCTATTACAACAGGTACATTACCTTTAACAAATTCTTCTAAAGCAGGTGTACCATGTTTTGATGGATAGAATAAACATTCTTCGTTTAGATATTTAACATATTCTAGTTTATTTATTTTTTGAAGGCATTTAAATATTAATTCAAAATCATTAATTCTTTCGAAAAGTCTTTCGCAGCGTACATCATTAATACTTAATAATTCTTCAATTATATATTTACCATTATGTTCTTCAAATAAATAACGAATTGCACTAAGTGGTAATTTTTCTAGTTCTTCACTTTTCTTTTCAAATAAAGGAACGATTAAAGGAGTACCTTTTGAATTATCAAGTAATAAATCCGGATCATAATATGTTTCAGGGTAATATTCATGTTCAATCATATATTTTAGATAATCATGATTATTTGTTATATGTTCTATTAAATAAATGTTATCTAATTTAATTTGATTATCAACAACATATTCAAAATATGTTTTGCCATCTTCGTCTTTAAGGGCGAAATCAGCTGTAGTAGGTCTATTTCCGCGAGATTCTTTTAATTCGTGTATTCTATCAAATTCACCCATATCGACACTCCTTATTGTATATATAATTATAACATATATAGTAAATAATTGTATACTTGAAACGTTAATTTATAGTATAATAAACCCGGTGATATTATGAAAGAATTAGATGATATCTTAGCAAAGTTAGATGAAATTAAATATGGTTGGATTGATATTAATGGAGAGATTCATCTAAACAATATGAAAGACTTTCGAAGAATATATAAAACAATGAGTTTAGAAACAGTATTAGAAAAGAAATTAGGTATTTGTATGGAACAAGTATTCTTAACGCATAAATTATTAGATGAAAAAGGTATTCCTAATAAAATGTTTTGTACAAGAATATATGAAGATGAGACTTTTAATGATTTAGATATGCATGAAAGGATGCATTGCTTCTCACTATGTTATATTGGTAATGATGTTTATCATATTGAACATGCTAATCAACAAGAAAGAGGTATTTATAAATATCATAGTGAAGAAGAAGCTATTAAATTAATAAATGCTTTCTATGAAGCCTTTGATAAAGGACATGCAAGACCAGTAACCGAATTCTTTGATGTCCCAGTTGGTTTAACATTTAAAGAATTTAATTTATATATAAATTCATTGGGAGAATATAAAGGATAATGAGTGTTATTGATGATAAATTAAATAGTTTATCAAGATCTAAATTTCGTAGTAGTTTTCATTTAAGAAAGTATATGCTTGAATATATTGATAAAAATGGAATGGATAAAATAAAGGATGATGCTTATAACTTTATTAGAACAAGAATAAGTGATACTAGTAAAGTAATAGATGGTAAACAAACACCTATGAAGAATCATCCAGTATTTATTGCTCAACATGCTACAGCGACATGTTGTAGAGGATGCTTAAATAAATGGTATGGTATTCCTAAAGATAGATTATTAACAGATCATGAAATAGATTTTTGTGTAACTTTAATAATGGAATGGATCAAAAAAGACGTTAGTAGATAACGTCTTTTATAATTCATGTTATAATTAATTTGAGGTAATTATGAAGAGTTTAATAATATATTTTAGTCGTGCAGGTGAGAATTATGAAGTTGGTTATATTGATAAAGGTAATACCGAAGTAGTAGCAGAAATAGTAAAAGAATTAACAGGATCTGATATCTTTAAAGTAGAACCAGCAGTACCATATTCTAAAGAATATTTAAAATGTCTTGAAGAAGCTCAAGATCGTATTGGCAATGCACCTGTTAAAGAATTACCGGATATTACTAATTATGAACTAATATATATTATGACACCCATTTATTGGAATACTTTTGCTCCTGAAATTGAAACAGTTTTAAAAACAGTTAACTTTGTTGGTAAAACAATAAGAATTGTAACAACCCATGAAGGATCAGGAATAGGGGAAGTATTAAATGATATTAAAAAACTTTGTATGGGAGCTAATATTGATAGTAATACTTTATCAATTTATGGATCTAAAGTATATGAATCACGTGAGGTGATAGAGAAATGGATATAGTATTAAGAAAAATTGAATATAATGATATTCCTAGTGTTGTTGATATTCAAATGAATGGTTGGAAAGCAGCGTATAAAGGGATTATTGATGATGATATTTTAGATGCGATGAATAGAGATGAAAAGATCAATAGAATGCAAAATAATTATTTAGATGAACCTTTTATAGTTGCGGTAATTAATAATGAAGTAGTAGGCTTTTGTCGTTATGTTTATGATAATCATTATAGTCCAGATTATCCAATTGATTGTGAGATTGTAGCGTTATATGTTAAACCCGAATTAAAGTATCAAGGTATTGGTACGAAGATGTTTGATTATGTTATTAATGAATATAAAAAATTAAATAAAAAGAAAATGATAATTTGGTGTTTACGTGATAATCATCCTTCAAGAAGATTCTATGAAAAGATGGGTGGAAAAATTATTGGCGAGAAAGGTTTTATTAAAGGCAATAAGGCTTTCCCTGAAGTAGGGTTTTTATACGAACTTGATAAAAAAGAGTAGATGAAAAATCTACTCTTTTGTGTTATAATCATTTTTTGGCTGGAGGTAATTATGATTATAACTTCATATATATTATTAGCATTAACAACCTTAATCTTTTGTATGATTTATTATTATATATTTGTTATGGGAACAGTAAGTTTCTATGAGTTTGCATATTTACTTTCACATAATATGGGAGCAGGAGGTTCTCTTACAGTAGTTCTTGATACTATTATTCCTTGCTTAATACCATTTATTCTATTAGTAACAACATTTATATTATTAAATAAATTTGTCTTTAAAACTGATAAAAAGAAATTAATATTCTCCATAATTATCTTAGCTGTTAGTTTATTATGCTTAATAAGAACAGTTCATTTAGATGATTATATTATTAATAAAAGTAAGAATACTGATATATATGAAAAGTACTATGTAGATACTAATAAAGTTAAATTAACGATGCCAAAGAAAAAAAGAAACTTAATAGTTATATATCTTGAAAGTATGGAAGCATCTTTATTCTCAAAAGAAAATGGTGGTGCTTTTGAAAAGAGTATTATTCCTGAACTAGAGGAAGTAGCTAAAAATAATATTAGTTTTTCAAATACAAGTAAACTAGGTGGTGGATACACTTTAACTTTAACATCATTTACAATGTCATCATTAGTAGCCTCTACTACAGGAACACCAATAAATATTAAATTATTTAATGGTTATAATAATACTAAACCATTTATGGAAAATGTTAATTCATTAGGTAATATCTTACAAGATAATGGTTATAATCTAGAATTAATGCAAGGTAGTGAAAAAGAATTTGGAGCCCTTGATTTATACGTTAAATATAATGGTAACTATATAGTATTTGATAATAATACCGCTAAAGAAAAAGGCCTTGTAGATAAAGATTATTTTGTTTGGTGGGGTATTGAAGATAAGAAAATGATTGAATACTCTAAGGAAGAGTTATTAAAACTGTCTAAGGAAGAAGAACCATTTGCGTTTATTCTCTTTACAATGGATACGCATTTTAAAGATGGTTACTTAGACCCATCATGTAAAAATACTTATAAGGAACACTTAGGAAGTACATATGATTGTTCATCAAAAATGATTGATGAATATCTTAAATGGTTAAGTGAACAAGATTTTTATAAAGATACAACTATTGTTTTAATGGGAGATCATCAAGTAATGCAAGATAGTTTCTATAAAGATCATAAAGATTATGATCGTGTTAACTATAATGCAATTATTAATAGTGCAGTTGAACCAAAAGAAACAAAGAATAGATTATTTAGTCAATTTGATATGTATCCAACTATTTTAGCAAGTATGGGTATTGAAATTGAAGGTAATAAAATGGGTTTTGGTGTAAATCTTTATAGTGATGAAAAAACAATGATTGAAGTAATGGGTAAAGAAAAGTTCGATAAAGAATTAAAGAAATCTAGTAAGTATTACGATAAATATATTTTTGTAGAAAAAAAGAAGTAGTTGTGTTATAATATACCGCTGGAGGGTTTATGGGAAACGTTGAATTTTTTAAACAATTTAGAGACAGTGGTACTAAATTAAGAATATTTAAAACACAAGAGAATAGATGTTATCTTGATATCCTAGCAGCTTTTGAATTATTAATTATAAGTTATCAACAAGCAAGTATGTTTTATGCTGCTGGTAAAAGATATCTTGAAATAGAAGAAAGTGAATTACAAGTATTAAAAGATGTATTTGGAGAATTAATTGAATATATTGATTTTGATCCAAAAGATCAAAATATAAAATATTATGATGTTGATAATAATAACTTATATGTTGGTGATTATACTAAAGTAATTCTTAATAATGGATTAACTAGCAAAGATTCTGATGAATATCAAAAATAGTAGATTATTGTGTAATCTACTATTTTTTATGGTATAATAACAACGTTAGAAGGAGATCTTATGGAAAAACTTTATATGGATAATAGACTAGAAATATTTAAATTAATAATGAAGAAGGATGATGAAACATTATATAATAAATATCCTGATATTAAAAAGTATCGTCGTTTTTTAGATTTTATGATAGACGCATTAAAAGAAGAATATGGTGGTGAATCACTATCTCAAGCAGAATGGTTCGCTAATGCCTATATGGAAATGTTCTTTGAAATGTGTGATACAAATATCCAAGAAGATATTATTGTTAATGAAGCTGAATTAATTAGAGCAGTAAATGAAAAGAGTAGATTTAGTCACTTAAAAGAAAAACTATTAATTTTCTTTAATCCTACTATATTTAGTAATAACCCTGGTGATATGGCATATTATTTGGGGCATATGATTAGTGATGAATATGATGCTAATATAGTTAAAAATGATTATATAAGAAATTTATTATTAGTAATGAAAGATATAAGAGATAATCATCCTGATTTTACTCTTGATGCATCAACTTTATTATTACTAACATATGCATATATAAATAATAATTATGAATATTTAGAGACTTTCTTAAGTAACCCTGAATTTTACGATGATCGTATTGTAACATTAGGTTATGCTGAAACTGGTTATGGATATGGTATGAACTCTGATGAAGGCAAGAGAATTTATGATGATATTCCTAAGATTTTTGTTAAAACAGACATTGCTATAAAGTAGGTATGTTATGGACGTAGATGTTATATGGTCAAGTTCTAAAATATATCATTGGTTCAATAATGAATGTAGTGATTTAGTTACTGCGCAATATCCGCAGTTAGAAAATTGTGTAGACTTTTTAGAATATATGGCTAAAATGGGGGAAACATTTGCCCATAATGGAATGAATAGAGAATGGTACATTAGTACAAGATTTAAAGAAAGTATAATTGTCGCTGAAGAATTAAGTGATAAATTTGAATATATAATGAGTGACGATAATGTTATGTCTGAAATAATAGAGCGTTATGAACATAATTTTGGACACGGATTAAAACTAGCGTTTAAACCAGAACTATATATTCAAAAAAGAGAACTTACTGAAGCTTTCGAGAATATGCGAAGTATGCGTCGTTTAATTTGTAATACTTTTACAATGCAATATATGAAAGATGAGCATTTTAGAGATTTATTTAATCATGTAAATAAAATTAATTTTACATATGATCTTGATAGTGATGATCCAATGATTGATATTTTAATGTTTTATGGTCATGTTCATCATGATTTTAGATATTTAGATAAATACATTGATGATAAGTATTACAAATATTATGATGTAGATTATTTAAAAGATTTTGCAAAACTTAATAATAGACATCAAGATCAAGATTATCGTATTTTTATTTATCATCATATTCGAGAATTATTAAAACCAAGGAATAAACTTTTAATAAAATAGGTGGATTATGAATACAAGAGTTTTAGAAGATAAGGAAAGTATTTATTATAAAATAGCAGGGCATCAATATGATGTTGTTATTAAAGAATATCCTGAATTAGAAGACTACATTGAATTTTTGAAATTCATGATAGAAAATAAGAAGTTGTCTACAAATTATTTTATTAAATACGATTTTGAATGTTGTCTTAAAGCATGTGACGATTTACGTGATAGATTAGACATGATTATGAATGAAAAACAATTTGTTAGTCATATAATGAATAATTCTCATTTAGATAGATGGTTAACGTTATTATTTAAACCAGAATTTTATGAAAAAAATCCAAATATAGCTTTAAATATTATGCAAGAAGTAATGGCTGATGTTGACTATCATAATATACCAATTAATAATCTAAGACTAAGAGAATTAATTGAGTGGGTAAGATATATTAGAGATAATTATGCAGGACTAATAGATTTTGTTCCAACACCAATGTTAGCGTATTACGGATATCTATATAATAAATATGAATACTTAGAAAGATATTTACAGGACCATGAATATTATAGAGAATACTTTATAAGTAACTTCTTTAATTTAAGTAATATTAGTCCCATATTGTTGACCAACCATATTTTTAAAAATATCCCAGATATCTTTAAAAAGCGTGATATTGATATTAAATAAACAGGAAATATCCTGTTTTTTTATGTTATAATAATATAGGTGATATTATGAAAAGATTAATGGAAACAAATATATATGACGTTAGTGAAACAATGATTATCGTTGGAAGTTGTCTTTCTAGTGTACAAAGTGAAGGGTATAAAAAATTAGAGGCTATTTCTAATAATATTTATACACTTTGTTTAGAAGAGACACATATTAATATGGCTATCACTAAAATAAGTGCGATGTTAAGAACTAAGAAAATAAAAAAGTTAATCTTTGCGAGTGTAGATAAATCACCTCATTGTGTACAATTACATTATATTGAACATGAATTAAGCAAAATGATGGATTTATCTAATGTAGAAATTCTAGATTATGTAGTTGTTAATAATGAATTAATTAAAGTATCAAAAGAAACAATTGCGTTATCTAAGAATCTTTCTAAATTAGAGGAATCTTTATGAATAGAGTATACATAGAAGATGAAGGAAGAAATATCATTATTGATTCTAAAGATAGAATGTGTGGGGGCTATTCTTTCTATGATGATGGAAGGGTAGAACAATTAACTAATAAAGAAATCTTTGATATCTTTAAAGATTTTTTGTTATCAGAAGATAATAAGAAATTACCTAATGAAGGTAAATATAAAGTATATTTAGATAATAAGACAGGTTTTAAACATTATTTTCATAATGGTGAAGAAAGCTTTATTATGTTCTTCTTAAACAATGGTGAAGATGCAACAGCATATAGGGAAGAAGAGAAGAAAGAAAAAAAAGAGATAGTGCTTAATGATAGCACGGCTAAACCACATGAAACAACAAAGGAGAAATCCTTTAAAATTGGTAAGAAGATTATAAGATCTACATGTATGGCTCTTTTGATGACTATAGTTTCAGCGTTTACAACGAATGAGCTTATGGTTTTCCGCAACGAAGATAAAGCAACGCATTATTTGAGAAAAAATGATATGTTTCCATTTTTCAATTACATAATTGATAATATTGGGACATCATCTGATAGATTAATGGGAAAGATTAATTCTTCAATATATTTAGAAGAAGATGAAAAATTCTTTTTAGCTAATAAAGAATTTTTGGAAGACGTAACATCATATATAAATACATCTGGTTTTGCTAAATCGATTTTTTCTTATAGATTCAATGATGTATTTATTGATGCATATGATAATACAGATAAAGAACATGATGGTTATTATTCATGGGATCAACCTAATGCTCTTCATATAGCAGAAAAATATGTAAAAGAAAAATACACTAATCCTCGTTTTTGGGATATTTTATCTCATGAATATATTCATTCATGTCAGGTCGGTAATTATTTTAATATTATAACAGAAGCAAGTGCGGAAATAATATCTTATGAATATTTTGATAAATCACCAACTGATTCTTATTCTGAAGAAGTATATCTTATTCGAAAGTTAATGGAAGTAATTGGTCCAGAACCAATTTGGAGATATAATTTTGTCGGTAGTTTTGATGAAATAGAAAAAGCTGTAAAGCCATATTTAACAGAACTTGAATACGAGACATTCTTATACGATTTACATCGACTTAATGCCGATGATCCAGAATATGATGCTGACGAAGTAAAAGAAAAACACGAATCATTAAACTACTTATTAGATAAGATTTATGAAAAGAAATATGGTAGACCTAGTAGTACAGATTCGGTGATTCCATACTTAAAAAAAGAGAGAATAGTAAGACACTATTTTAATCATCGAAAAATGAAAGAGTGTCAATCATATGTACCAATATCTGATCGTTATGATATGGAAAAAATACCAATAGAAGATGCAGTAAAAAGACAACTTGTTTATATTTGCCAAATAGATGAAGATGGTAATGAAGAAATTGTGTCTTGGGATGAGTATCTAAATAGTACGTATGATGTAAACAGAAGTTTGCATTTTAAAACTAATACGGGAATAAATTTTACTTTAGTTTTAAATGAGCAAGGTAGATATGATGTATATATGAAAACTGAAGGGTATGTAATCCCACTTGAAGATGCTGTAAGACAAGGACTAATTTATATATATCAAATTGATAAAGATGGAAATATCTTGAAGGTATCTTTAAAGAATTATTTAAAAAGTAACTATGATTATGATTTGGGTTTAATATATGGTACAAATAAAGATATAGATTTTAAATTATTCTTGGGAACAGATGGAAGACTTCATGCAATTATAAAAACATACGAGAAAGGAAGAACTATTTTCTTCCCAACAGTTGAAGAGAAATTTGATAGATCGTTACTTATAAAGTAGGAGAAATCCTACTTTTTATGTTATATTAGTAGTTGGGAAGTGACTATGAAAATAGCTAGTTTTAATATAAGTGGTGGTTACTATATTGGTAATGAAGACAATGAATATCTTGATAGAGAATCATCTAATACAATTGATAATAGATTATTGAAACAAATAATAGAAGTTATTAATAATGAAAATATAGATATTATTTGCTTTCAAGAAATAATAACAACTAAAGAAATAAAGTATATGGATAGTATTATAGAGAATACAGAATTAAAGTATTATGATTATTATGAATTAAGTCCTAATAATTTAGTTAAAGATACTAATAGTGGAATAGCAATTTTCTCAAGATATCCTATTAATAGTATTAAAAAAGAATTATTTCCAAATCCAATGCTTTTAAAAACAACAGATTCTGGTAAAACATATTATACTTTTGATAAAGGATATATGTTATGTGAGATTAATAATAAAACAATTCTTACGCATCATGGTTTTCCTTATCGAAGATTTAATTCAACTCCAGAAGCTAATAGAGATATATTTAGTTTCTTTGATGAAGTTATTGATAAATATCATCCTGATATTGTAACAGGAGACTTTAATGCTGATGATTTCATGACTTTAATGCCAAAAACAAATAATAAATATCAAAGAACAATAAATGATATTACAACAGTAGATAATAAGAAATTTGATGATATTTTAATTAACAAAAATATTAATTATTCTAAAAAGATTATTAAATTATTATCTGATCATTTCATTGTTATGATAGAAGGTGAATTATAATGATTGTATTAACATCTTGTGGAATAATTAATGATGATTTTAAGAATAAGTTTTATGAGATCATTAGTAAAGAAGAATTAAAGAATAAAAAAATGTTATATATAACAACTGCTATTGATGGTGAATTTGATGATGATAAAGAGTGGGTTAATGAAGAATATCAAACTATTTTAGATTTAGGTATAGATGAGAATAAAATCGTTGAGTATAAAATAGGTAATGATATTAATATAAATAATTTTGATATTATTTATATGATGGGTGGCAATACAATATACTTACTCGATAGGGTAAGAAAATATAACTTTGATAAAGTTATTAAAGAGTTTATTAATAAAGGTAAAATATATATAGGTTCTAGTGCTGGTAGTCAAATAATAGGAAGTACTATTAAATTATGTTCAATATATGAAAATAACTTTGTTAATATGACTGATTTTACAGCATTGGGTATTGTCGATTGTGAAGTAGTACCACACGCTAATAAAAAAGAAGAATTAATTAGTAAGACAAATGATAAATTAATGCTTTTATATGATGGGGATGGAATTATTATAAAGGAGAATTATGAATAAAATATATATAGTACATTGTTGGGATGGTAGTATGGATGATGGATGGTATCCATGGTTAGATAAAGAATTATCTAATGAAGAAAACAAAGTATATCGCTTTAATATGCCAGATACTGCTAATCCAAAGATTAATGAATGGGTAAGCTACCTAGATAGTAGAGTAGAGAAACTTGATGATAAAACATACTTTGTTGGTCATAGTATTGGTTGTCAAACAATTATGCGTTATTTAGAGACAAAAGATGTTACTAAAATAGGTGGTATTCTATTTGTTGCTCCATGGTTAGATTTACTTGATTATGCTGTAAGTGATCCTGAATCATATGATACGGCAAAGCCATGGTTAACTGAAAAAATAGATTTTGAAAAGGTTAAGAAATTCACAGATAATATTCATTGTATATTCTCTAGTGATGATTATTTTGTATCAATAGAACAAAAAGATAAGTTTGAAAAATTATTAAATGCTAAGACAATTGTTGTTGATAATAAAGGTCACATTAGTCAAGATGATGATGTATATGAACTAAAAGAAATAATTGATGAATGTCATAAAATGATTAAATAGATAGATTTTTCTATCTTTTTTGTGCGTAAAAATTGCTATTTAACGTCTTTTGTGGTATAATAAACATCGTTATTTAAGAGGGGGTCTTATTTATGGACAACTATGGTTTTGTTAAGTGCGCTATTGCAACTATTAATAGTGGACTTTCTAATCCTGATGATGCAGTAGAAAAAATTAAAGAAATGTTAAAGAAAGCTAGTGAAAGAGATGTTAAAGTATTAGTATTCCCAGAGTTATCTTTAACTGGTTATTCTTGCCAAGATTTATTTGGATTTACGAAGTTATTAGACGAATCAATGAAAGGTTTAGAAAAACTTGTTAACCTTTCTCCAGCTTATGATACTTTATTTGTTGTTGGTGCACCGATAAAAGTAAATGATACTTTATATAATTGTGCAGTAGTAATTCATGGAGGAAAAATATTGGGTGTAGTACCAAAACAATATCTTCCAAATTATGGAGAATTCTATGAAAAAAGATGGTTTACTCCATATACTAATGAAAATATAACGTCAGTTAATTTATTTGGTAAAGAAGTACCATTTGGTAATTTAATATTTAGTTCATCATTAGGTTATAAACTAGGCGTAGAAATTTGTGAAGACTTATGGTCTGTAATTCCACCAAGTTCATATTTAGCTCTATCAGGCGCTAATATTATCGCTAATCTTTCATCAAGCAATGAATTAGTTGGTAAAGATGAGTACCGTAGAGACTTAGTTAAATCACAAAGTTCAAGAACAATGGCTGGTTACTTATATACATCAACTGGCTTTGGTGAATCTACAAGTGATTTAGTCTTTGGCGGCTCTGGTTATGCATATGAAAACGGAAGACATCTAGCATCACTTGAACGTTATCAAACAGATGATCAATTAAAAGTATTTGATGTTGATATCGAAGGATTAACTAATGAAAGATTATTTAATAAAACATTTAGTGATAGTAAGAGAATGTTAGATAAACCTTATCGTGAAATTAACTTTAATCAATATACAATTGGTAATAAAGAAGATTATAAATTAGATAGATATGTTAATAGTCATCCATTTGTACCTACATTGGATAATGATAAACGTAGTAAAGTTTGCAAAGAGATTATCTCTATTCAAGCAATGGGTTTAGCAAGAAGATTGAAAGCAATTAATTGTAAAACCGTTACTATAGGTATTTCTGGTGGACTTGATTCAACATTAGCATTATTAGTTGCTTATGAAGCATTCAAAATATTAAATCTTGATGTTAAAGGAATTATTGGTGTAACAATGCCAGGCTTTGGTACAACAAATCGTACTAAGAATAATGCAACTGATTTATGTAATGAATTAGGTATTACATTCCGTGAAATTCCTATTAAAGATGTATGTATGCAACATTTCAAAGATTTAGGTCATGATCCAGCTGTTCATGATGTTACTTATGAAAATGTACAAGCTCGTGAGAGAACAGAAATTCTTATGAACTTAGCAAATAAAACTAATGGTATTGTTATTGGTACTGGAGACTTATCAGAAGCAGTACTTGGATGGTGTACTTATAATGGTGACCATATGAGTATGTATGGTGTTAACTGTTCAATTCCTAAAACATTAGTTAAATATTTAATTGAATGGTATGCTAACGAATGTACTAGTGAAGATACAAGAAAAACATTATTAGATATTATTGATACACCAATTAGTCCAGAGTTACTTCCATCTGATGGTATTAAGATAGTACAAAAAACAGAAAGTACTGTTGGCCCATATGAAGTAATTGACTTCTTTATATATAACTTCTTAAGAAAGAGATATTCTGATGAAAAGATTTTATATCTTGCTAATATCGCTTTTAAAGATAAATATACTAAGGAACAATTAGCGAACTATTATAATGACTTTATTAAGAGATTCTTCCGTAATCAGTTCAAGAGAAACTGTGTACCGGATGGACCAAAAGTTGGTACTGTAAGTGTATCTCCAAGAGGAGATTGGAGAATGCCTTCTGATGCTGATAGTACAGTATGGAAATTATTAGAAAAGAACTTAAAATTTTAAGTTCTTTTTTATGATATAATTAAGAAGAAACAAAGAGGTATATGATGGATAAAATTGATGAAACAATTAATACATACGATAATATTGTAGATGAATATATGGATTATTATAGTTCTAAAGATATGCATGGTAATGTTCAATTTCAAAAAGAGATGGATATCTTAGTAGATAATCTTAGTGAAGGTAGTAAGATCTTAGATGTTGGTACAGCAATTGGAGATTATCCTAAGTATTTAACAGAAAGATGTAATAAAGAATTTGCGGTCTTTGGAATAGATTCATCTAGTAATATGATTAAGGTTGCTGCTAAAAGAGCGCCAAAAGCAAATTTTGAAGTAATGGATATGCGTAATTTAGCTTTTCAAAGAGATTATTTTGATGCCATTATTTGTTTAGCAACACTTATCCATGTTGATGATAATACAGCGCTAGATATCTTAAATAGATTTAATGCTATTTTAAAGAAAAACGGCATAATCATTATTAACGTAATGGAATATATTAATGGTGATAAAGAGATTTATGAAGAAGAACCATTTAATCCTAAATATAATACTTATTTTAATAAATATACTAAAGATTTCTTTATTAATTGGTTTAATAACAATAATTATGAAGTATTAAATATTATTGATAATCCATTATTTAATCCCGAGAAAGCAAAAGACTTTGCGGATGATAATCAATTCTCAATTATTGTAAGAAAAAAGTAAATGTTATTAAAACGGGCGTATATTCCAACTAAAATTGGTAGAGAATATAATCCAAATGTTATATGATTCTATTTGAAAGAAGGGAAGATTATGGAAATTGGAAACAAAATAGCTGAATTAAGAAAGAAGAATGGGTTATCTCAAGAAGAATTAGCGGAAAAGGTGGGTGTTACTAGACAAACTATTTCTAAATGGGAATTAGGAGAAACATCACCTGATTTGAAACAAGCAAAAGAATTATCTAAAGTGTTTAAAGTTAGTTTAGATGAATTAGTAGATAATGATATTAAAAATATCTTAGTTGAAAAGACATCTAATACAGAGAAACTAGCAGGCTTAATTTTAAAATTAATTAGGTTTGTTGTAATCTTTGTAATTGTAGCGCCAATACTTTATATTGTTCTATACATTGTATTTAAAAATGTTAGAGAGAAAAATTATGGAAGATTAATGGATCAATCAATCACATGTGTATTACATGATGAAACATATAGTTATGGTTTTAGATATTATGAATATACTGGCGAAATAAAAGAAGCAGGAGGAAGTGGTTATCTATCAAATATAATTGATCTTGATAAGTATGATGATGCTTATAAAGCTATTGATGTTATTGATGCCTATGTTAAAAATAATGGTGGAAGTTGTACAAAGACAGAAGCCAAGGCAATAGAAGATAATTAGTTATATAAAACAGATGAAAAATCTGTTTTTTATGTTATAATCTTATTGGGTTTTGAAGAGGAGGCAATTATGATAAATACATGGTGGTTTAATATAATATTATATTTAATACTTTGCGTTGTGTTTTCACAATCATATAAGTTAGCAACTAAAAATAGTAAAAATGATGGAGCATTAACAATACTATTACAATTCATGGGTGGATTAATTGTATTATTACTTGTACCATTATTTAAAATTCAATTTCCAAGTGATTATAAAACATATTTATTCTTAGGAATAGCATGTATTTTTTATGCAATCGCGGATAGAGTTAATACAACAGCAAGAAGAGGATTAGAAGTATCTACATATAGTATCTTAGGGCAATTATCAACAGTATTTTTAATAACATGGGGAATAATCTTCTTTAAAGAAGCAATAATCTTTAAGAAGATCTTAGGAGCATTATTTATAATTCTAGGTAATGTAATAGTCTTATATAAAAAAGGTAAATTCGAGTTAAATAAATATGTTATTTTTAGTTTCTTAGGTAATTTATCAGTATCAATAGGTGTATCAGTTGATGTTGGTATCTCAGATAAATTTAATATGCCAATATATGTAGCATTAACATTAATAATACCTTCTTTATTAATCCTGTTAGTTGATAGAGTTAAAGTATCTAATGTTATCGAAGAATTTAAAGGTGGTAATAAAAAAGCAATACTTTCTGTTAGCGCTTCATGGGGCATTATGATAATAGCAATGTTACGTGCATATCAATTTGGTGATGTAACAACAATCGCACCAATTGCTTCAATATCGACAATCATAAATGTCTTTGTAGCATATTTCTATTTAAAAGAAAAAGATTCAATAATGAAAAAAATATTAGCGGCATTGATTGTAGTCTTAGGAATAATATTGATTAAAATATAAGAGGTGTTTATGGGAAATAAAATAGCTTTAGTTACAGGTGGTACTAGTGGAATAGGAAAAGAAATTGTTAAAGAACTTCTTGATAAAAATTGTATTGTTATTACTTGTTATCATGATAATGATGAAGTAGCAAATAAAACTAAAGAAGAATTTGATAATGAAAATTTACTAGTAATTAAATGTGATGTTAGTAATGAAGATGAAGTTATTAAAATGTTTAATATGATTAAAGAAAGATATGGTAAGATTGATTACTTAGTAAACAATGCGGGGACTTTTATTGATAACTATATTAAAGATTTTAATATTGATGATTTTAGAAAAGTATTAGATATCAATTTAGTTGGAAAAGTAATGTGTACTAAATATGCTTATCCTATTATGAATGATGGTGGAGCAATAGTTAATATTTCTTCACATTTAGGTGTAGTACCATGTACAGAGTCACCTGCTTATTGTGCAGCTGCTGCTGGTATTATTAATTTTACTAAAGCAACAGCCGTAGAGTATGCTGATAAAAAGATTAGAGCTAATAGTATTTGTCCAGCATTTACTTTAACACCATTATCAATCAAAGGATGGAAACAAGAAGAAATAGAAGAAAAACTAAAAGGTACTCCATTAGGTAGATTAGCAACACCAGAGGATACAGCAAAATTATGTTTATTCTTACTATCTGATGATGCAAGTTTTATAACTGGCGAGAATATCTGGATAAATGGTGGAAGATTATAAAATGGAAAATGTGGGTTTAAAAAAAGGTTATTTAGAACTACAAGATTATCGTGATGATTATCCAGCTATTTATGAAAAAGAAAAAGAAGAATTATTAGAAATATATAAAGATAAAATTAAATATATAGATCATGTAGGTAGTACTAGTATAATTGGTATTAAATCTAAACCAATTATTGATATTAATGTTCAAACAGATGATTTAGATGATTTTAAGAAATATACTGAATCTTCTGTTGAAAGTGATATTTATACAGTAAAAAAAGAACCTACGATGGGTGGAGATTATTTAATTAGAAAAGAAGAAGATGGCAAAGTAAAAGCTTTTATCCATGTATATAAAACAGGTGATATTAATGGCCTAACATCTATTATGTTTAGAGATTATATGAATTCTCATAAGGATGAGGCAAAAAGGTATGAAGCCTTAAAAATGGAATTATATGATAAATATAATGGAAATAGAAAAGAATATACTTATGGAAAAGACGAGTATATAAAAAGGATAATTGCCTTAGCGATGGAAGAAAATAATGTAAGGTGGTAATACTCATGAATGAAAATAAGACTAATATCAATTGCTTGGTAACACTTTATACAAACTCTTCTTTAATTCCTTATATTTAAAGGCTTTGCAAGATTTTAGATCTTGTATTTTTTTTATAAAAAGAGCTAAAAAATTGTAAATTTAATAAAAATTTGGAAAAATCACCCGGTTTTTGCATAGGAATTGGATAAGTGATAACGTAAGGGGAACCCCCTTATAAAACAAGTAAAAAATCATTATTATTAGATATATATTCGATTTTTTAAAAATTTTTTATTTTATATTTAATCAGAATATAGTAAT
>JAEEGL016074343.1_pt1 | contig 27373 bp, 36 predicted proteins | sample 9134231 | NCBI WGS metagenome assembly JAEEGL01 (sample SAMN16246548, study PRJNA631951) | gut metagenome | biome: gut microbiome; feature: rumen; material: fiber-attached | host: Bos | place: Iran: Karaj | collected 2018-10
GGGCGCCGGATCCGTGAAGCGGGACTCGACCATCTGGCGTGAATACTGCGCGTACTGGGGGATCCCTTACGTTGCGGTCGCACCCCGGAAGGGCATGACCAAGTGGAACGCCGAATACTTCGCCCAGGTGACCGGCTGGAAGGGCCGCACCTCCGAGCACGCCAGGGACGCCGCTCTCCTGGTATTCCAAAGATAACATCACATTTAGCGCATTATGAAAGAACAACCGAACTACAAGGCAGATCTGGTCCAGCGCTCCAGCATCGCCGCCGCGGTCCGCAAGCGGACAAACACCAAGGTCACCAACTACGACGTCGCCCGTGTCGCACGGCACCAGGGGATCGACGCCATCGACAAGGGAGACCACGAACACTACTACACGAAGCTGCAGGCGCAGTCGATCACGATTGCGCTCATGAACAAGATCGCCATGGACCAGCAGCTGGCCCGCGATCCTCAGCCGGCCGCACCGTCGGCACCGTCCGCACCGGCTGCTCCTGCCGCTCGGGAACTCACCGCCGAGGAAATGGTCAAGCGGCTCCGCGCCATGGGCTACGACGTCACCTGCACGAAAACCATCACAATGACCGAAACCCTATGACAATACACCACGATAAGCCCATCGGCGTCGACAGCTTCTACCGCGAGATCTTCCCGGGCGACACCGTCCGCGACCAGGACGGCAAGGAGTACACCATCGACGAGCGAGGCTACGCCAAGAGCCTGGACGGCGTGACCGTCACCGGATTCAAGCGCCTGATCGACCCCGTCTTCGTCAAGGGATCCGAGAAAACCGAGACCCCGGCCAAGTTCCAGGAGAAGGACGGCAAGGTCGTCCCGGCAGCTGATCCCAAACCCGAGCCGCGCGTCCGCCTGGCGCCCATCGCCAAGGAGTACGGCTTCTCAGCCTACGAGGCCAACAAGAAGGTCGAGGCCGCCGGCATCGCCACCTTCGGCAAGGGCGGCCTCATCTACATCCAGGAGAAAGACATCCCCGCCGCGCGCGAAGCTCTCAAGCCCGGCAGCGAGCCGGTCGCCAAGAAATCGAATCCGGAACCGGTGCCGACTTTCATCGAGGGACCAGCGCCGCACAAGGGCGGCCGCGTCAACAAGTCCGGCTACTCGCAGGTCGGAAACCTCTGCCGCCGCTTCGGCATGAAGACCAGCGAGGCCGTCAAGCTCTTCCAGGATAACGGGATCACCGTTGAGGCTCGCGGTCCGCAGCACAAGGCGCACATCCGGAGCGAGGAGCTGCCGGTCTGCCGCCAGCTCCTGGAGAAGGCCTGCGGGGTCGAGGATCCTGGGAACCACGGCAACCACCGGCCCAACTCCTCCGGCTACGTCACCTTCGCCAACCTTGCGCGCTCCCTGAAGGGCAAGGCCCACGTCCTGCGCGCCTTCGCCGCGGAGAAGGACATCCCCATCGTCCGGCCGGCCGACAAGGCCCACCGCAACGACGGGATCTACAAGGAGGACGAGGAGCGCTTCCGAGAGCTCTGGGCGGTCGAGCATGGCTCACCGGCTCCGGCCCCTGAGCCTCCGATTCCTCCCATCCCTCCGCAGCTCTCCCAGGATGTCCTTGACGCCATCAAGTCGAAGACCCTGGGCCAGCATATCGAGATCAAGCCCGCCATCGGCAGCTTCGGTGACCAGGAGCTCGCCGACGAGCTCCGCCGCCGCGGCTATGACGTCACCGCCATCAAGCACGTCGAGCTATGACCAACGGCCGCTACATCGACATCGAGAACGAGGTCCTGCGGAACCGACACAAGGAGCTGCAGGCCTCGCTCCTCAAACTCTGCGACACCGTCGAGCGCTACACTAACGGCGCCGCGCTCCGCTCCGAACTGCTCAACACCGTCAACGCCGCAAGGCTCACAGCCCAGGGGAGGGGCGCGCCGGGGATGAAATGACCAGGAACGAGATCGTCGAGCAGATCGCCCGCGAGAAGCGGGTGGAGAACTTCATCCGGAACGTGGCGCACACCTCGCGCATCGCTCCGGATCTCCAGGATCTTGCGCAGATGGTCTACCTCACCCTGCTCACCTACGACGAGGATAAGATCCTCGACCTCTGGGAGAATGACGAGCTCGGCTTCTTCATCGCCCGCGTCGTCCTCACCCAGTACCGCTCCACCGACTCCCCCTGGAGGGACGAGATCCACCACCTCGGATTCCGGCACCACGGAGCCATCCACGGACCCATCGACAACGTCAAGGACAAGATATGACAACCCACACACCGCACCAGATCATCGTCCGCGAGTTCCGCGACATCCGCCGGGACTACGACTTCGACCCGTCCATCTTCAACGACGAGGACGAGCGGATCCGCCGCGTCAAGCAGGTCATCATGACCGAGATCGACCCGGTCGACCGCGTGCTCTTCCTCATGTACACGGACTGCGGGAGCCTCCGCAAGCTGGGCGCGCACTTCGGCGTCAGCCACACCACCCTGGCCAAGGAGATCCGCCGCATCAAGCAAGAAATCATCGACAAGCTATGAACAAGAAAGCACTCACGAAAGCCATCATCGGAGTCATCGCGGTCGCCATCTATATCTCCATCGCCTGCTTCGCGGTGGAAACCCGGCACCCCTTCCTCATCGGAATGACCATCGGGCCGCTCATCCTCATCGGCCTCTTCATCATCGGCAGCGTGTTTTACAACTACTTCGACGAAAAATGACCATCTACGCCCAGCTCCCCATCGTCGCCCTGATTGTCGTCTACGTCGTCGACGTCTCCGGCTTCACCGACGCCTGGCGCGGCGCCGTCGCCCGCGCCCTCCGCGTCCATCCGGAGCACCTCCGGCCCCTCAAGCCCTTCGACTGCGGCCTCTGCATGACGTGGTGGGTCTGCCTCATCTACCCGCTCTTCGCCGGCGGCTTCAGCCTTCTCACCGTCGCCGAGGCCGCCCTCCTCAGTAACCTCTCGATTCCAATCGGCCAGGTTTTGGTATTTCTCCGTGAAGCCCTGGCCAAGCTCATCGACATAATAACGCCAAAGATATGAACTTCACAAACGAACAATTCGACGCCCTGGCTCCCTTCGAGCCCAAGTTCACGACCCTCGTCCGGTCGCACTATGTCAGCTATGTCGGCTTCCAGAACGCCCGACGCATCGACGCCATCCTCAAGGAGGCCGGCCTGCAGCCAGCCGCCGCCCGCACCAACTACGCCTGCGCCGACTGCGTGAAGCGCCTGGTCCTGAAGGCCGCGACCGCCTGGTTCGAGGACCGCGACGCCCGCATCGCCGCGGCCAACGACAAGCAGGCCGTCCAGGCCACCGCCGAGGCCGCCAGCGCCCCGTCAACACCGAAGGCGGACCCGACACCCGCCAAGACCAAGAAGGCCGCCAAATCGGCCCCGAAATCAAAAGCCAAGAACGCATGATCCGGAAAGACCCGCTCACCGTCATCGCGCTGGAGAAGCTCCAGCTCAACGAGGGCCAGCTCGACTGGCTCCCCAAGAATCCCCGGTCCTTCACCCAGACGGACCTCGACCGCACCAAGCGCAGCCTCGACGAGGACGCCGACTTCCTCCAGGAGCGCCCGCTGCTCGCCGTCCCCGGAACGGGCAAGACGCTCGTCGTCTTTGCCGGCAACCTGCGCCTTACGGCAGCCCGCGCCCTGGGCTGGCCCGGCGCCCCGGTCGTCGTCTACCACCCCGAGGACCAGATCGACCGGGAGACCATCCTGCGCCGCGCCCTGAAGGACAACGGCTCCTTCGGCTCCTGGGACACCGACATCCTGGCGAACAACTGGGACGCGGAGCCCTGGCAGCTGGAGGCCTGGGGCGTCCCCGACTGGATCACCGGGGGAGCGGGGAAGGAAACCGGCAACGGTGCCGGCGCCTCCGGCGCGGAAGGATCCGCCAAGTCCGCCAAAGAGGATGAGGGCTTCGACCCCGACAAGGGCATCCTCGTCCGCTGCAAGCCCGGCGACATCTGGGAGCTCGGCGACCACCGCCTGATGTGCGGGGATAGCATTGATTTACAACAAGTTACAACCCTTATGGGGGGGGGATTAGCTGACATGGTTTTCACGGATCCTCCCTACGGCGTCGCAATCGGCGATAAGAACAAGACTCTTCAATCCGTCCAGAAGGCTGGACAGATTGAAGAGAACATCACCAACGACACCCTCGCGCCCGACGAGCTCTACAAGGTCCTGCTGCCGGCCTTCGAGAACCTGCGCAAGTCCTGCAAGGAGGACGCCACCTACTTCGTCTGCGCCCCTCCGGGCGGGGACGTCGGACTGATGATGATGATGATGGCCGACGCCGGACTCCGGCCCCGACACCAGATCGTCTGGAATAAATCGTCCGCCACCTTCTCGCTGGGCCGGCTGGACTACGACTACAAGCACGAGGCGATCCTCTACACCTGGACCAAGCGCCACCACAACTACCGGATCAGTCCCTTCCGGACGTCCGTGTGGGACATCGAGAAGCCGCGCCGGTGCGACCTGCATCCCACGATGAAGCCGGTCGCCCTGGTTGAGGCTGCGATGAAGGACGGGTCCCAGGAAGGCGACGTCGTGCTGGATCTCTTCGGGGGATCCGGAACCACCCTCATCGTCGCCGAGCAGCTGGGCCGCAAGGCTCGCCTGATGGAGATCGACCCGCACTACTGCGACGTAATCCTCTCCCGATGGGAGCAACTCACCGGCCGAAAGGCCATCAAACTGAATTGATATGAAACTCACACCCGCCAAGATCAAGGAGTGCGCCGACTGGGTCGAGAAGCACGGACTGCACCCGCAGCCCTGCGGGGCCTCCGTCGGCGACTTCTGCAAGGCCATGGGGATCGGTGAGCGCACCGCCTACCGCTGGTTCAAGCTGGCAGAAATGGCAGACGCCCTTAATGCGGCCCGCGATAAGTTCGCCGCCAAGATTGTCTTCGACGTCGAGAACGCCTTGGTCAAGGCCGCCCTCGGCCAGGACGCCGAGGAGACGAAGGAGAAGGCCAAGGCCGTCGATGACGTGATCCGGGAGTACGACCCGGCCACCGGCAACCTGGTCCGCGAGCACAAGACCAAGAAGCTCGTCACCATGGAGGCGACCCGCACCCGTCGCTACTACCCGCCGGACGTCAAGGCCGCGCAGTTCATCCTGACCAACATGGCCGCCGGCACCTGGCGCCAGAAGCAGGACCTCAACGTCGGCGCCCAGCATGGAACCGCCATCGAGATCAAGGTCGGAGACCCAGCCGCCGCCGCTGGCCTGCAGAAAGCCATCGACTCCGGCGCACAACCACGCGACCCCGAGACCGAAACGCCTGACGAATAATGCACACCACCCGCACCTTCGACAAGATCTGCGCCGCCCTCGGCAGCTCCCCCCGGTTCATCGACAACCGGGGCGGCGCCCGCTCCGGCAAGACCATCGCCGAGATGCAGGTGGCCGCCATCCTCGCCGAGGCTGACAAGCGCCCCACCGTCACCACCGTCGGATCCGACACCCTGCCGCACCTCAAGCTCGGCGCCATCCGGGACTTCAAATTCGCCCTGGAGGATATGGGCCGCTGGGACGAGACCCGCTGGTCCAAGTCCGGCAACTACTACACATTCAGCTCGGGATCCGTCATCGAGTTCTTCGGCATCAACGACGCGCCCGGGAAGGCGCTGGGCCCGGCCCGCGACCGCCTCATCCTCAACGAGGCCAACCTCCTGCAGTGGGACATCGTCCGCCAGATGCTCGCGCGTACCTCCGGGCTGGTGATGTACGACTACAACCCCGCCGCGCCCTTCTGGGGGACGGAGATCATCCCGGCCCGCGGGCGCTACGAGCTCGTCCACTCCACCTACAAGGACAACCAGTACATCCCCGACGAGGTCCGCCGGGAGATCGAGGCCAACAAGGACACCGGCAACTGGTGGCGGGTCTACGGCCTCGGCCTCATCGGCCAGGTGGAGGGCCAGGTCTTCGACTTCAAGGTCGTGGACCAGCTGCCGGACCCGGAAGGCTTCAAGGAGTCCTGGGGCATGGACTTCGGCTTCACGCACGACCCGACCACCCTGGTCCGCTGCCTGGTCCACACCGGGCGCCGGGAGATCTACGCAGACGAGCTCCTCTACCAGACCGGCATGACCAACCCCGAGATCGCCGCCGCCCTGAAGGGCTACGGCATCCGCAGATCCGGCGGCCCGACCGTCTGGGCGGACTCCGCGGAGCCCAAGTCCATCGCCGAGGTCTCCGGCTACGGCCTGGACGTCCGAGGCTGCGACAAGCGCGTCAAGGTCGCCGAGCAGCTCCAGGCCATGCGCGGCTGGACCATCTACGTCACCCGCCGCTCCGTCCACTTGCTCGACGAGGGACGCAAGTACCTCTACAAGCAGCGCCCGGACGGCACCTTCACCAACGACCCGATCGACTTCTTCAACCACCTCATCGACGCCCTGCGCTACGCCTGCGGGCCTTACGTCCTGCAGTCCAAGGCCGGCGTCCACAAATTCGGATTCAAATGATCACATCCTACAGCCAGCTCCCCCTCGGACTCTTCCTCGACATCCGCGCCCTCCAGGAGGACGAGGCCCTCGACCCCATCGACCTCCGCGTCGCCGTGGTCGCCGCCCTCACCGGCAAGACCGAGCGCGAGGTCCTGGACGCACCCATCGCAGAGAGCTCCGCGTGGTTTGCCGCCGCGTCCTTCCTGGAGCACGACGCCGACGTCCCCAAGCGCATCGCCGACGCCTACCAGCTGGGCGAGTGGGAGCTCATCCCCACCACCGACCTCCGCAAGATCACGACGGCCCAGTACATCGACTTTCAGGCCTTCGCGCCGGGCGGGGAGAAGACCCTGCCGCAGCTGCTCTCCATCTTCCTGGTCCCGAAGGGCCGGGCCTATAACGACGGCTACGACGTGGCGGCCGTGCAGCAGGCCATCCGTGACCAGCTCCCGGTCTCGGACGTGCTTGCGCTGTCGGCTTTTTTTTTGAAGAAATACGCCGGATTAATTCGGACTTCCCGGTCCTTTTTGGGGAGGATCCTGAAGCAAGAGCGGGATCCCCGGAAGAAGGCGAGGATCCGGACGAGGCTGGCGACCCTGGAGACTCTGGTGGAGACTTTGCAGACCGCTGGGGCTGGGTCGCCTGCGTCGACGGAGTGAGCGAGACCCTGCGGACCTCATGGGACGCCGTCTGGGACAAGCCGGCCCTCGAGTTCCTCAACGTCCTCTGCTACCGCCGGGACAAGGCCGCCAGGGAGAAGGCGGCGCTGGAACAATGGAAAATGAAGCACTAACACCATGGCAGACACACTCATGAACCTCACGTCACTCCAGTCCATCCTGGAGGACATGGCCCGCTACATCGCCGAGGGCTACAAGGACGAGCTCGAGCGCAACGACCACTTCACGAAGCTGCGCACCCTGATCAACTCCATCCGCACGCAGGTCAACGTCGGGGACACCTACTACGAGGTGACAATGACCCTGGAGCACTACTGGAAATACGTCGAGGAAGGCGTCAAGGGTGACCGCAACTCGACGAGCCCATACAACAACCCCGGCTGGAAGGCCTACCCGCACATCGCCCGGTGGATTGAGATTAAACCGGTCATCCCGCGCCCGATGGACGGACGGAAGGCGCCAAGCCCCAAGTCGCTGGCCTATCTCATCACGCGCTCCATCGTCCAGCACGGCACCCGCGGCACCCACGACCTGGAGAAGACCAAGGACGCCGTGATCACCGCCTACCGCGACAAGCTGGAGGCCGCCCTGCAGCGCGATCTCTACGATTACATCCTGAAGGTCACCAAGACCTGATCCATACTTTTTCATTTCGGGTCCGCGCCGGCCGCGAGGTCCGCCCCGGACAGCTTTTCTTTTATAGACCATATCGTTCCCGGGACGGCCGTGAGGTCCTCCCGGTTTCTTTTGTCTTTGCGATTCCTTCCGGCCTTCCGCGTCCGTGAACGGAGAAGACGGACAAGGAGACCCGCCGGAGCTTCACGCCCCCAGGATCGCCCCGTTTCGCTTACAATCCGCCCGCGAGTGGTATTTCCCGGAAAAGACACCACCGCCATGCCCTTCGCACCAATCTGGAAAGACCGCACCGTCACCCTCGCCAGCAACGCCGCCTACGCCGACTTCGAGATCCACGTCGGCAGCCTGGCCGGCGAGCTCATCTACAGCGGCAGGGCCTACGCCCGCCCGGGCGAGACCGACCCCGTCGCACGCATCAACGACGTCTGCGCCGCCTACCTCGCCGTCCACCTTCCCAACCTCGGCAACGGATACACCTCCATGCGGGTCAGCGAGACCTTCGTCACCGCCGTGGGAGGCGTAGCCGTCGACAACGTCACCTTCGTCAACGACTGGAGCTACGACCACGACCGCGTCATCACCGCGTCCACTCCGCTGAGCGATCCGGTCACCGGCGAGCTGGACCCGCGCCAGGTTCTCTTCTTCTCGGTCCTTGACGGCACGGCCACCGTCACCGCCGTCCTCCACTTCCAGGACGGCACCACCCTCACCGTGGTCGTCCCGGTCGTCCACACGGCCGACTTCGACAACGGCTTCAACGAGGACTTCAGCATCGACGAGGACAACAGCGGAAGCGGCACGGCGATCCTCGACCTCTCAACTTTCTCCGGCCTGGACCGCGTCACGGTCAACGGCAAGAGCTACACGGTCCGGGAGCAGGGCTGCGCCCGCTACCTGGTCGCCTACGTCAACGCCTTCGGCGGCTGGGACACCCTCATCCTGGACGGCAACTACAACCGCAAGGACGCCCTTGTCCGCCACACCCTCGACCGGATCATCGACAACTCCGACCCCACCGCAAGAGGCCGCAAGGACTACGCCATCGAGATCGCACCGACCTGGACCCTCCGGACCGGATTCCTCACCGACGATCAGAGCCTCCGGATGCGGCACCTCCTCAACTCCGTCGAGGTCTACCTCTGCGACCTCGACGACGGATCCTGGCGCCCCGTCGTCCTGACTGACACCGAGACACCGGTCCAGAACTTCAAGGGCAACGGCCGCCGCTTCAACGAGTATACCTTCAACGCCCAGCTCGCGCAGGAGCGCTTCCGCCGATGAGACGCCGGATCACCCTCTACATCGCAGGCCAGCGGGCCGACCTGAGCGACGACGCCTTCGTGCTGCTCAACGTCGCAGCCGGTGACGTCACCAACCCCGCGATCGTCCGGAACTCCTGGACGCAGGAGGTGGAGCTCCCGCGGACACCCGACAACGACAAGCTCTTCGGCGCCTCCTTCCGCCTGGACCGCAACGCCGGACCCGGCGGCGCCGGCACCGACTTCAACGCCTCCAAGCGCGTACCCTTCAGCATCTACTCCGAGACCGGCGAGATCCTCTTCGCCGGCTACGCCAAGCTGAACGCCGTCACCCGCGACGCCTACCGCGTAAGCCTCTACGGCGGCCTCGGCGACTTCCTCTACGGCCTCGCCTACGGATCCGACGGGGAGAAGCGCAGCCTCGCCTCGCTGGACTACGGCGTGGATCTCGATTTTGACATCACGGCCCAGACGGTCGAGGAGGCCTGGGCCCGCCTGGGCGGAGACCTCACCAAGCCCGACAAGTGGGACGTCATCAACTTTGCGCCGGCTTACAACGGTATCCCGGACGACTTCAACGCCGACAAGGCGCTGGTGGATCCGGGGCTCCTGGGGATCTCCACGCCCCATACCATGGACGGCGTGGCCTGCACCGCCACGAAGGGCGGCGGAAACGCCATCCTCAACCTCACAAAGCCGCTCGACGAGTGGCAGGCCCACGATCTCCGGTCCTACCTCCAGCGCCCGGTCATCTCCGTCGCGAAGATCCTGGAAGCCATCGCCGATCCGGACAACAACGGCGGCTGGTCCGTCGATCTTTCGTCCGTCTCCGGCCTGCTCCAGCTCAACACTTGGCTCACGCGTCCGCTGCTGCCGAGCCTCGGGACCTACAAGCAGACCAGCGGCGGCGTCACCGTCACCTTCCAGTCCTTTGCCGGTGCCAACATCGTCGGGCGGTTCTTGCTCGCAGGTGTACCGGCCGGAACGGACATCACGGCCCGCGTGAAGACGTCGCTGGCCTACACCGTCGCGGCGGCTCAACCCCGCACCCCGCTCCGCTCCTGGGACATCAAGCCGGCCCGGCCCTACATCCCAGCAGGCATCGAGCAGCAGGTCCTCTTCGTGCAGGCCGTGGCCTACGCCTCCGACAATTCGCTGGTCGGTGCCGGTCCGGTCCGGTCCTACTATCGCTCCTACTCAGCCATCGCACCGGACGCCCTGGCCGCCGGCCTCGGCTACACCCCCAAGGGATCGGCCGAGTACCTATCCCCGGAGAACGATCACGGCTACAGCCTGAGCAATGGCTTCTACGTCCGACAGCGCGACCTGGAGGTCGAGGTGACCGCCGCCAATATCGACCACATCGACATCGAGGTGACGGCCTTCCGCGCTTACATCACCAACGGCGGCGCCATCTACTCCCACTCCGGCGGCACCCGCTCCTTCGAGATCCTCTGGTACGACTCGGACAACGCCTACACGCCCACGGCCGCCGCGGCCCTCGCGGGATCCGGCAGCGCCACGGGGACGAGCACCGAGAACCTCCGCAGCGGGGCACACGTCACCAAGGAGATGCTGCTCTCGACGTCCGCCACGCCGGCCGACTACCTTGTCGCGCTCTGCAAGATGATGGGCCTCTACATGATCGCCGACGGAGCGGACAAGACCGTCAGGATCCTCACCCGCCAGGACTTCTACAACGGCGGCGCCATCGACATCACCAAGCGCGTGGACGCCCCGTCCGTGGAGATCCGGCCCCTGGCCTTCGACGCCAAATGGTACGAGTGGAAGCACCCGTCCGTCGGCGGCCGCTTCGAGAAGGAGTACCAGGACACCGACGGCGTGCAGTACGGCATCCAACGCGTCGACACCGGCTACTCATTCGACGCCCAGGCCAAGGACGTCCTCGCCGGATCCGCGCTCAAGTCCTGCGCCTCCGTCCAGGAGCGCGGGGCCTGGTGGCTCTACGCATACGACGCCGACACGGCGCAGTTGTGGTTCGGTCCGCTCATGACGCCCGGCAACGAGTTCACCCTCTGGGACGCCGACGGCAAGGACCACCAGGAGCTCGCCACGTCTCCGACGTCCGGCGCTGCGACTGCGTCATACAACGCCGACTTCCCGGGCTACGACGTCGCCGATCGGGCAGAGTTCCGTGACGCCGAGAACAAGGCCATCGACGGCGCTGACGTGCTGCTCTTCTTCCAGGGCAGCCACACCGTCGACGACTTCAACATCACCGACGACCTGCCAGCCATGGACACCCTACTCGGCGGGCCGTGCTGGATCGTAGCCTCCAATAACGTCGGCATCACCATCCCGCACTTCTCCCGCTACCGCTGCATTTACGACATGGTCACCAACATGAACCGCGTCCTGGCTTCGCTCGACTTCGGCATCCCGCGCGAAATAGACATCCCCGGCCTGGACTACACCGGCGGCACCGTCTACATCCAGCGCTGGCAGCAGTACATCCACGACCGGCTGTCCGTCCACGGGAAGGTGCTGCGTTGCCGGATGCTCCTGGACGGCCTCCAGGTCGGTCCGGATCTGCTGCGCCGCTTCTACTGGTACCAGGGCTCCCTCTGGGCGCTCGTCTCCATCTCCAACTACAGCCTCACCACCTTCGACCCGGCGGAGTGTGAGTTCGTGCAGGTCCGGGACACCACCGCCTACATCTAAGCCATGGAAGAGACAATCACCATATTCCGGGCGGACACCGGCGCCGCCGTAAAGAGCATCGCCGACCTCCGCGAAAGCATCAAGGCCCTCAAGGGGACCCTCGAGACGATGGACATCGGCTCGAAGGATTACGCCGACACCCTAAGCCAGCTGCAGGTCCAGCAGGCGGCCCTGAAGAACGCCATGCACGCCACGACGCAGGCGGGCGACGACCAGTCCGATACCTTCGCCGCGACGGCCCGCGCCGCCAAGGGCCTCGGCACCTCCTACAACGCCCTGGTCAAGCAGATGGCCGACCTCGATCAGCAGTTCCGTGCAACCGAGAACGCAGCCGAGCGCACCAGGCTGGGCGAGCAGATCAAGGCCATCAACCAGCAGCTCAAGGACATGGACGCCGACCGCGGCAAGTTCGGCCGCAACGTCGGCGACTATTTCAACCAGGCAAAGGAGGCGATGAAGTCCGTCATCCAGGACCTGCCGTCCGGGCTCGGACTCGTCAAGAAGGGGATGGACGACGTCAGCAAGTCGATGGGCCTGCTCAGCAAGCAACCGATCCTCGGCATCATCGCACTCCTGGCGCCGCTCATCAACAAGATCACCGAAGGACTGAAGGACAACAAGACGGCCATGGACGCCGTGAAGAAGCTGCTCGACGCCCTCAAGCCCGTGGCGGACTTCTTCCAGGGCATCCTGGAGAAGATAGCCGGCTGGCTATCCCAGGCCGTCGACTACGTCCTGGAGCTGGGGCAGAAGTCCGGCATCGAGTTCAAGAACATCGTCTCCGGGGCGGTCGGCGTCGGCAACGCGATCCTGCAGTTCATCCTCACGCCGATCCGCAACACCATCGACGGCGCGAAGGCCCTCGGCAACGTCTTCCAGCAGATCTTCAAGGGCCAGTTCAAGGAGGCCGCCCAGACGGCCCGGCAGGCGGTCAAGGACATCGGCGAAAACTTCAAGAAGGGCTTTGATTTCAAGGGCAACTTCGATGCCGGCAAGAAGGTCGGCGAGGAGTTTGCCGCCGGGCTGAAGTCCACGAAGCGCAACGCCCAGGAGGCAGCCAGGGAGGTGGGTGAAGAGGCCAACAAAGAACTCCTGGCAAAGTGGACGGACCTGGAGCGAGCCATCAAGGCACGCGAGGACATGGTCGATCAATGGACCAAGGAGACGGCGCAGATGGTCGACGAGGAGACCAAGGCCGTCACCGGGGAGCTGCAGACCTGGCTCGACGAAATGGAGGCGGCGCAATGGGCCGAGATCGAGTCCGAGCGCCAGGCCCAGGAAGAGCGCGAGAAGATGAACAAGGCCCGCATCCAGGGCCTCATGGAGCTGGCCGGCGCTACGTCTTCCATCCTCGGATCCATCGCAGACCTCTACGACGAGAACTCCGAAGAGGACGAAGCCGCAGCCCAGAAGGCCAAGGCCCTCCGGACCGCCTCCGCCATCATCGACACCATCTCCGGCGCCGTGGGTGCGTATATGCAAACCGTGAAGACCCTGCCGGCCCCCTGGAACATCCCGGCCGCAGCCGCCAACGCCGCCGCGGTCCTGGCCGCAGGCTACGCACAGATCCGGTCCATCAACGCCGTCAAGGTCGGCGGCAGCTCAGGATCCGCCGGAGCGGTCGTCCCTGCGCCCGCCTTCCAGCCCGCCGTGCAGCAGGTCCGCAACGTCACCGGAGCCTCCGAGGAGGAGCGCCTCAACCGCATCGCAGGCCGCCAGCGGGTCTACATCCTCGCGTCGGATCTGCAGGCCGAGCGGGACTCCTCGCGCGTCCAGATCGCCGAAACGAGCTGGTAAACTTTACAGCTGCGGCGTTTTTGGTATTTCCCGGAAACAAGCGCCGCAAATGATCACCTTCAACGGACTCCCGCTTTACCGCGTCGCCCTGGGCTCCCAGGACGGCGTGGTGCGCGTCTCCCTGGTCGACGATCCCGCCGTGCAGTCCAACTTCGACGTCTTCCGCAAGGAGGCCGAGAAGGCGCCGGTCCTTTACGCCGTCCAGGATGAGGACCGCCACCTCGTCAGGGGAGTGGTCCTCCGGGCCGACTGGCCCATCTTCCGCCGGGACAATCCCCAGGATCCCGGCTACTATGTAACCTTCGGCAAGGACGTCATCCGCCAGATCGCCGAGCGCTACCTGGCCGAGGGCTTCCAGAACCGCGTCGACACCGCCCACGACGGCGACGAGGTCGACGACGTCCAGATGGTGCAATTCTTCCTCAAGGACACCGCGGCCGGCGTGGACCCGGAAGGCTTCGACGACATCGCCGACGGCTCCCTCTTCGCGGAGTACCACGTCACCAACGACGACGTCTGGGCCGAGATCAAGGCCGGCACCTACAAGGGCTTCTCGGTCGAGATCTTCTACACCCTCGTCCCCGCGGCGGACACCATGGCCCGCCAGGATGAGGACGACGCCCAGGCCGTGACGTCCATCCTGCAGAAACTTATTTCCAGAATCACAGATATGAGCAAGCTCTCACAACTCCGAGCCAGGCTGGCGAAGATCCTCGCCGAGTTTGGCAGCGTGACCACCGACAAGGGGGTCATCCATTGGGACGGCGACGAGGACCTCAAGGCCGGGGACCGCGTCTACGTCGAAGACGCCGACGGCAACCGCACGGCCGCCGAGGACGGCGAATATGTAACCGCCGACAACAAGACCGTCGTGGTCGTGGACGGCGAGGTCTCCGAGATCCGGGATCCTGAAGCCGAGGTCGCCCCCGAGGGGGAGGACGGCGTCGAAGGTGAGGGCGAGGCCGAGCAGATGGCCCGCCAGCGCGGCGCCCGCTTCGAGGAATCCTACGACGAGAAGCAGCGCAAGATCGCGGACGCCATCCGCGCCGAGCGCGGAAACCGCGAGGACGACTACGGCTACCTGGTCAGCGCCGGCGAAGACTTCGGCGTCTGGGCTCACTACGGTGAGGAGACCGGCTGGGAGGACAAGTACGTCCGCTACGCGATCAGCTGGGACGAGGAAGGCAACGCCAAGGCCTCCGACCCGGTCGAGTGCCGCATGGCCTTCGTCCCCATGGACTTCGACGACTCCGCAGCCTTCAAGGCTCCGGCCGCCGAGGAAGAGCGCCCCAGCGAGGAGGAGTTCAGCGCCGCCGTCGAGCGCGCCGAGACCCTCGCCGCCCAGGTGAACGACCTCCAGGCTCGCATCGCCGAGCTCGAGAAAAAGCCCGCCGGCAAGTCCGTCCGGGAATCCTACCGCGCCAAGGAGGGCGGCTCCATGCTGCCCGAGTCCACCGGTGACCGCGGCCTCGACCGCCTGGCGCGCATCAACCGCAAGTAAATCAATTAAAAACCCTACAGCATTATGGCTACCAACAACTTCATCGTATCGTCTCTCCCCGCTTATGTGAAGGAGAACCAGGATGTCCTGATCGACCAGGTTGCGATCATGGGCCCGACCATCAACCGCATGGCCAAGCAGACCGGCATCAAGAAGTCGGCCTACCTCAACTACCTCGACGTCCGTCCGGTCCTCCAGCCGGGCGCCGGCTGCGGCTTCACCCCGCAGGGCGAGATCGAGCTCACCGACCGCGAGCTCAACGTCGCCGTCATCAAGGTCAACATGGACGTCTGCCCGGACAAGCTCCGCGGCACCTTCGCCGAGTACCTCATCCGGACCCGCGCCGGTGAGCAGCCCCTTCCCTACGAGGAGGAGATCACCAGCGCCATCGTCGCCTTCATCAATGAGGCCCTCGAGAAGGCTATCTGGCAGGGCGACACCGCCAGCCTGGACGCCAACCTCGCCAACTTCGACGGCCTGCTGAAGATCGCGAACGCCGAGAACGACGTGATCAAGCCGACCATCACCGCCACCACCTACCGCGGCATCGTGGCCCAGGTCCTGGCCGTCATCCCTGACGCAGCCCGCAAGCGCGGCGCCGTCATCTACCTCTCCCCGGAAGCCTTCGAGGGCTACCTGCTGGAGCTGGTCAACGCCAACCTCTACCACTACAGCGGACCGCAGAACGAGGCTCCCGTGGAGTGGGTGATCCCCGGCACGAACGTCAAGGTCGTCCGCGTCGAGGGCCTGGCCGGCGCCGGTGCCGTCATGGCCACCTACGACCGCAACCTCTACTACGGCACGGACATGGAGGACGACAAGGAGGTCTTCTCCATCACCTACGACGAGACCGACGAGATCTTCCGCATCAAGGTGCGCTGGGCCTCCGGTGTCCAGATCGCCTTCCCAGACCGCGTGGTCCTCGCCGACATCTCCAGCATCACTCCTGCCGCCACCGCCCCGGTCTCCGAGGCTGTGCTCCAGATCGCTGAGTGCGTCTGCGCTGGCGAATAATCGCCGACCGGCATCATTTCCAGAAGGGCGGGCCCGCGCCCGTCCTTCTTTCCGTTAACGAATAAATCTGCAGATATATGGCTTGTTCCCAAACCCTCAACGGCATCGCCCGCGACTGCCAGTCCTCCATGGGCGGCATCCGCAGGGTCCTGCTCGCCAATTTCGACGACGTGAGCACCGTGACCGTGACTGACGGCATGATCTCCGCGATCACCATGGCCGCCTCGGCCAAGTTCAAGGAGTACCTCTTCCGCCGCAACACGGGATCCCTCACGTCCGCCTACCAGGTCAGCGACACCGGCAACAACGGCGTCCAGTCCGACCTGGTCATGGTCTTCTCACGCCTCGAGACCGCCAAGCGCGTCGAGGTGACCGCCCTGGCCCACGCTGACGCCGTGGCCATCGTCGAGGACTGCAACGGAAAATTCTGGTACCTCGGCAAGGATGAGCCGCTGGCCATCGCCGACGGTTCCAACGCCGTCACCGGCACCGCCCGCGCGGACCTGAATGGCTACAACGTCACCCTCCAGGACAACTCCCTCGAGCTGCCCTTCGAGGTCGACGCCACCATCATCGCCGGCCTGCTCGCATAAGCTCTCCTGCGTTTCATCTTCTTCCGCCCCGGACTTCGCAAGGAGCCCGGGGCCTTCTTTTGCCCGCAGTCGTGCGCAGATCGCCCGCAGAGACGCGCGAAGCGCCGGGCCGGACGTCGGAGCCACCCGGACCTTCAAGGCCGCCAAATCGCCCGATTTACGATTTCCGCGCTTGTGGTATTTCCCGGAAAAGAGTCCCGCATGATATACTGGCCCATCACCGCCGACGAGTTCGACGTCTACATCCCCAACGCCCTGGCCTATGAGCCGCAGGACGGCGACCCGCTGCCCGTGCTCACCGTGCGCAACAACGTGGGCCTCGACGTGATCTCCGGCGAGATCGAGTTCGACAACGTCACGCCGCTCTACTTCTTCCAGCACGCGTCAGGCTGGGACCGCTCCGACATGACGCCGGGGGAGTACACCTACCGCCTCACCCTGGGCGAGGGCGGCAAGGTCCTTTCCGAGGGGCTCCTGATCGTCGGCGAATACCAACCCGCCGAGAACATCCAGTACGACAAACCGACAACGTATGAGCAATATCAACCCGAATAACGGACCCCGCAAGAAGGCCGTCACCTTCGCGGCCATCGACTCCTATGTCGAGACGCACATGATTGCCCCGACGGAGAAGGCCGTGAGCAACGGCGACCGCTACCGCTGGGGCGACGGCGACCGCTACCCCTCCTACCTGCTGGAGCTGTACGACAACTGCGCCACCCTCCGCTCCGTCATCGACGGATCCGTGGACTACATCGCCGGCGACGACGTGCTCTTCCAGGGACAGCGCGACCGCGTCCTCAATAAATGGGGCGAGACGGCAGCGGAGATCGTCCGCCAGCTTGCCCGCAACCTCAAGACCTTCGGCGGCTTCGCCATCGAGGTCATCCGCGCCCAGGACGGCACAATCGCCGAGATCTACAACATCGACCTACAGAACCTCCGCACCAACAAGGACAACACCGTCTTCTGGTATTCCGAGAAATGGGGCAAGTCCAACCCGGACGCCGAGGAGGTCGACGCCTTCATGCCGGGAGCCGGAACTACCGTCCGCTCCATCCTCTACTTCAAGATGGACCAGATGCGGATCTACCCCGCGCCGCCCTTCGCCGCGGCCGTCAAGGCCTGCGAGATCGAGCGCTGCATCGACGACTTCCACCTCAACAACCTGGAAAACGGATTCACCGGATCAGTCCTGGTCAACATCGTTGGCGAGCCCGAGGACCAGGAGAAGGAGGAGGTCGAGCGAAATTTCAACGAGAAATTCAGCGGACACCAGAACGCCGGCCGCATGGCCTTCAGCTGGAACGCCGACAAGGACTCTGCCACGACCATCGATACCATCAAGGTCGAGGACTTCGGCGACCGCTATGATGCCCTGGCCAAGCGCAGCCGCCAGGCCATCTTCACGGCCTTCCGGGCCAACCCCAACCTCTTCGGCATCCCGACCGACTCCCTGGGCTTCAGCTCCGAGGAGTACGAGAGCGCATTCAAGCTCTTCAACCGCACGCAGGTCAAGCCCGCCCAGCGCAAGATCGCGGACGCCTTCCGCAGGATCTTCGGCGAGGCCGTCCTGGAGATCATACCCTTCACCCTCGACGGCGAGACCGAGCAGGTCGCCAACTAATACAAGACAGCCATGGCAGAAATCCTCCTCACCTCCGAGACCTTCGTCAAGTCCGTCACCGCCATCTCCGACAACATCGCCGGCAAGCACATCCAGCCCGCCATCCGCGAGGCCCAGGAGGTCGGCCTGCGCGGGATCCTGGGCGACTGCCTGCTCGCGAAGCTCAAGGCCCTGGTCGCAGACAAGACCGTCGGCGCCGCCGGAAACGAAGCATACCGGGACCTCCTGGACCGCGCCCAGTATTATCTGGCCTACGCGTCCCTGGTCAACCTCTGCAACTCCGTCACCTACAAGCTGGGGAACTTCGGCGTTGCCAAGTCCAACGACGAAAACCTGGCCGTCGTCACCCATGACGAGATGGTCAAGCAGCAACTCTACTACCAGAGCAAGGCCGACGGCAACTGCCGCCGGCTGCAGCGCTGGATCCTCAGCAACAAGGCGGCCTTCCCTGAGCTCCGCGCCTGCGACTGCGCCGCCATGCAGGCCAACCCCCGCAGCTCCGCGACCAGCGGGCTCTTCCTGGGAGGCGCCCGCGGGAAGATCCTGCCCGGGGGAGGGGGCTGCTGCTGATGACACTCCTGCAGACCATCCAGGCGATCGAGGCGGCGGCCAACCAGCAGACCGCCGTCAACATGATCGTCCGCAACGACATCTTCCGCCTCAACACATTCCAGGACGCCCGCTATGCCGTCTTCGCCTGGACCCAGGGCCAGCACACCATCACCGACGGGATGCAGGCCTTCGAGTTCGTCTTCTTCTACGTCGACCGCCTCACCGCCGACAAGAGCAACGAGATCGAGATCCAGTCCGTCGGCGTCCAGACCATCGGCAACGTCATCCGCCTCCTGGATGAGTGGGATATACCGCTGGCCGGCGGATCCTGGACTGCGCAGGTCTTCAACCAGCGCTTCCTGGACGAGTGCGCCGGCGTCTTCTGCCGCGTCCGCCTGGACGTCCCCGTGGGCAACGAGTGCCCGATATTTCCCGATAACCCCTGCGACTGCCTGACGATATGAATTGCAACAACACCGCATACCTGGGGACCGAGGTCAAGTTCCGCGTGAAGATCACGGCGGAAGGCTTCGACCAGGACAACGACAACTGGGCCGTCACCATCTCAAACGGTTCCAGGTCCCACACCTTCGAGAAGGCCGACTGCATCCACAACCTCGACGGCTGGTTCGTGTGCTTCGACACCACGGACTTCGGCACCGGCCTCTACCGCGCCACCATCGCGGCTTACATTCCCGACACCGACTTCCCCGACGGCACGCGGACCGAGATCCGGGTGACCGACTTGATACTTGTAAAATGAGCTGCCTGACCGTCACCATCGACCGCATCGGCGGCGCCCAGATGAGCGCGGAGATTATCCCCGCGCCGCGTCTCCGTGTGCTCCTGGCGACCAAGAAGGCAGAGCTCACCGCCACCGTCGTACGGCCCGCGATGTGCGTCCGGATCACCCGCACGGTCACCCGGATGTCCGTGGTCCTGGAGCCGGTCTGCAAGAGCGGCTTGTCCGGGCCTTACCTGGAGATCTCCCCGAAGATCCTCTGGCTCGCGGACTGGGCCGTGAACGATGTCTACAGCAACACCGACTGGATAGTTCAATAATCAAATACTTTTAGAATATGGCATACGCATCATGGGTGACCCCCGACAAAGTCTCCGGCAACGGCAACGACTCCGTCGCCTGGACCGGCTCGGCCCATACCGGCCGCACGGCCCGCACCACCACCGCGACCTTCGCAGCCTCCGGAGTGGAGAGCAAGGTTTTGACCATCATCCAAGCAGGAAAGACCGAATTTGTGACGATTGACGCGACTGCCGCCGTCGACAAGACCGGCGGCACCCTCACCATCCACGGCGTCAGCAACTCCTCGAAGCTGACCTTCAGCCTCACGGGGGCAAACGGCATCGGCCTCGTCTTGCCGTCCTCCTACAAGGCCAACTCAGTCAACACCAACAACGGCACAGCCATCACCGGAGACCCCGGCGCTGTCCAGGAGTACGCCTTCGAGATTACCTTCACGGGAATCGCGGAGAACACCTCCATCTCTTCGCTCGTCTCTCAGCTGACCGTCAAGACGAATAACAACCAGTCCGCAGTCTGCGACATCACCCAGGCCGCCGGAGACGCCTACCTGACGATCAGCCCGACGACCATCAACCTCACGGCAGCAGGCACCGCGGTCTCCGTGGCCGTCTCCTCCAACACTTCCTGGACGATCTCTTAGCGAAGTATGGCAAGTTCAACAATACCATGGGGTACGGGGTCGGGTAACATCTACCTCACCTACACCGGAGCGGGCAACGGGTCGATCTCGGTCACGAGCGACCCGAACCCCCTCCCCATCACCAGGGTCCAGACCCTGGTGGTGAGGTGCCCGAATTTTCCGTACCCCGCGGTAGTGTTGAATGTGTGGCAAGCTCCCGGGAGCAAGGTGCTGCAGGCCTCGTTTGATGATTCCTTCGATTTGTCCTACGAAAAGGGCGCGGTAGTCCCCACGGAGTACACCGCCAGGCTTGTCCCCAGCACTTTCGCCGTTTCCAACGCCTCGTACCTATCCGTAAGTAGCGCGGCGAATATGTACCACAATACGGATAATACTACCTACGCGACAATCACGAACACCTACGCCTCGACCTCATCCCGCTACTTGTACCTGCGGGGCTTCAATTTCGGCAGCATCCCGGCGGGCGCGACTATCAAGTCATTCGTGGTCAAGATAAAGGGCAACGAGGGCGGCCTTGCGACCAGCACCTCCTACGCCCCGCGCTTGGCGAATGGTACATCCGCATTGTCCGGCACTACGGCATCGCAGAACTTCGGAACAAGTGTCAATACCATCGAAATCCCCACCGGGGCGTTGACTTGGACGCAAATAAAGAACTATGGCAGCGACTTCACGATCATGGTTTATGTCCGCAGGAAAGCGAGGTATACCACCGGGTACGCCTACATCTACGGCGCGGAGATAGAAGTCAAATACGAAATTTAACGATTTGAATATATGGCAAATTATGCAAACTTGCTCGCCCAAATAGCGGCGAACATCTACTCAAACAATAACCAAGAGATTACGGGGGATGCCCTCCAGCTCCAGCTCAACGCGATGGTTGCATCGCTGGGGGCTGGCTATCAGTTTATGGGCGTGGCGCACCCCACAGACACGCCGAGCGGTTATGCGGACTTGCGGGCCTTTTGGCTGGCGGGCGAGGCCGGAACTTACACCAACTTCGGCGGGCTGGTGCTGAATGACGGCGAAGTGGCGGTCTTCAAGTATGATGGCAACGGATGGAGCAAGGATGTTACGGGCGCAGCATCGTCTGCGGGATTAGTAACAATGGAGTTGACTGACTACACGGATAGCGGTAACATCCAAATTTCTAGCACTGGGAAGTATAGTCAGGTTTCCGCACCGAATAGTGGCCGATTTTATAAAATCGTTCCCGGCGCATACTATTCCGTAGTTCCGCAAGTTGGATTATCAACAATAGTCGCGGTACTCCAAAATATCAACAATGTAGCATCCGGGAATACGCCTGCTTATTCTTCACAATTCCCTGCCCGAATTATTGTATCTTCCGGGACTTCTTATAGTTTTACTTGTCCCTCGGATGGACATTATTTATACATGATTTCGCAACCCACGTCTGCTACATACGATATTGGTACTATCACACAAATAGGTGTCATAGATAGGCTTGGGCCTCTTCAGACAAAGGTGGATGGATTAGATGCAAGGACGGATGACCTTGAAGATGAAATGGAGGTGGCTTTGGAGGATAAGGTCTATTCAAAGCAAGATGTGGAAAACACTTTTGAGGTAGTCTCTAACGAGCTTTGGGATGCGACAAATTCTATGGGAAAGAGCATCGGAGAAGTAACCCGAGCTGTCGCGACACAACCCGCTTATGTTTTCCGCATCCCCGTCAATGGTAAGACAACTATCAAGTATCCAGTATTTATGACATCTTCCGGGTATGGGTGTCTTGTTGCAAATGAGAAGGATGTAGTTATCGCGCAGTATGCGAATAGTACACTCGCAACGGGTACACTCAAAGAGATAACCACTCCCGAAGATGCAAGAAGTTTTTATTTCTCCGCGCCCGCTTCATTGTCAAACCTCGCGGACTATTCGCTTGAAATAATTTCATCTAAATCTGTGGCAGATATTGAGAGAATCAATGCGCTTCTCATATCTGCGCGTATAGGATGGCTGCCATTCTTGTCCACCATTGACGAAGAGTCGAATGACTCTCTATGTCTTGCGGCGATTAAGACAAGGATTGCCGACGATAAAATCCCTTTCCATAGCGGCTTCCTTTTCCACAAACTCCCAGGAGACGATGGGAAGATTTATTACGGCACGAAGTTGGACAACGCCGTAGAAATAGGGACACTTAACTACACCCCAAAAGATTATGTGCTGGCGGTATCTCCAAAGGATGGAACTATTATTGCCGCCGCCCGCGACCAGCGACTTCCGTTGCGTGTTTATCAAAACGGACAAAATTATTCGGTAAACGCGAAATCCTCGGATGATAATGTAAGCCCGAAAGGGTGGCTCTATAACTCCGGGGTCGAGTTTATCAATGTGGGCGGGACAGAGTATTGTCTATTTGCCGAATACGATGGGTATGCATCCGACGGACAAGTTTTGCATATATGGAAGGGGACATATCCGTATACTTCGCCCTCGGACTGGAAAACCGTCTATTCAAAGACTACTTCTTTTAACTCCGGGAATCCGACCCCCGGCTCAATCACGCACTTCCATATGATTCGCCGCGACCCGTGGACGGGGATTCTTTATAGCACCACCGGGGACTATACGGGCCAGTTCTTTTGGCTCTACTCAACGGATAACGGCGAAAACTGGACAACCCTTGCGACTGACCACGATAACGCAACGAAGCCGGATTGGGCATTGGATGGACAACCGCTTCGGTGCATCAATTTCGTATTCACGAAAGATTATATCTACTTTGCGACTGACCACGGAAGCAATAATACACTATCAAGAATTATGCGCGATTCCGGGACGGGTGTAATTGATACCACAACGCGGGAAATACTTTCTGGCCTGCCGTATGGGATTGCCGTGAATACTCTCTGCTATGTTGAAAGCCCAGCGGGTTTGTTTATGTTCACCCGAATAGACACCGGTTTCTCTTCCGAATACTCGAAGCCAGTCCCCGTCTTATTCTGGTCATTTACAAATGAGAAGATGTACGAAGTCGCTTCACTCAAACAACTCACGGAGAGTTGGGGAGGTCATCGTGGCAAATGTTATATGAACTACACCAACGGCGAAGAGCCGCGCCCGGCAATGGGCTTTGCAGGGAATACCCCGTGCCAGTTTGATTTGGTGGGCGCGAATGGAAATAATATAGGCACTATATATTATGACCTATAAAAAGATACAAAAAATATGGATTGGACAACAATCATAACCTCTGCGCTTGCGGTCATCTTCGGAGGTGGATGGCTTGCCACGTGGCGTGTGCAACGCCGGGAGGACAAGAAAGCCAGCAACGAGGAGTGGCAGAGCCTCTACAATGAAACCCGCGTCCGGAACGCCGACCTGGAGAAGAAGATCGACGAACTCCGCAGCGAGAATCTCGACCTCAAGCTGGAGAACGAGAAGCTGAAGGCGCAGATCCAGCGGAACACGGAAGACATCAACGACCTGCGCGGCCAAGTCAAAAACCTCCTCGCAAAGGTATGAAAATCCTGATTCGCCGCAACCAGTACGAAAGCGCCGCGGGCTACACCCACGGCCGGCTGCTCACCGAGGAGGGCGGCTTCCTCTGCTGGACCCTGGAGGATGAGGACCGCGGGCTCCACCAGGAGATGCCGCTCAACCAGATCAAGGCCCGCAAGGTGAAGGGCAAGACGGCCATCCCGAAGGGGACGTACAAGATCCAGCTCCGGATCTCGCCCAGCTTCAAGGACAAATGGTACGCCAAGCCCTTCGGGGGCAAGATGCCATACCTGCAGAACGTCCCCGGCTTCGAGGGCGTGATGCTGCACCCGGGAAACACCCCGGACCAGACCTCCGGCTGCATCCTTCCGGGGATGCTTCAGGGAAGCATCCGAGGCCACGTCTTCGACTCCGTCATGGCGTGGCAGGATCTCATGAATTTCTACATCTGGCCCGCCTACCAGCGGAAGGAGGAAATATGGCTGACAATCGAATGAAGACCGCGCTGATCTGCTGCGCCGTGGGGGCTGCCTTCGTCGTCTGGACGGCTGGCGCCTTCAGCATCGGCCGCAGGAGCGCACCGAAGGCCCCGCAGACGGCCGTCAAGGAGAAGACCGACACCTTGTTCGTCCGGGATACTTTGCGCGTCCTGGGGCCCGTTTTTATGACCGCCCGCGTGGAGCGCCCGCAGCTCTTCCAGGTGACCGACACCGTCCGGATCCAGGACACACTCTACGTCGCCCTGGACCGCGAGGTGCGGGAGTACCCCGGCGAGGACTACAAGGCCCAGGTCTCCGGCGTGGCTCCGCGTCTCGACTGGATCGAGGTCTACCCGAAGACCCAGCTCATCACGAAGGAGATCCGGGTGGAAGTCCCGGCCCCTCAGCGCTGGCACCGGATCGGCTTTGGAGTGGCCGCCGGTCCCGGCGTCTTCTGGCAGCCCGGGATGGATAATGTGACCCCTGGCGTCGGAATCCTGGTCGGTCTCCGCGTCAATCTGTAAAACTTTTTCATTTTATGCGCTATCCCGCCCGGCTGTGAAGTCCGGCGGTTTTTTTCAGCCTTCCGCGACCAGGTCATAGACGCGGCGCACAGCCTCCTCCACCTGACGCTCCTGGAGGGTGACGTAGCCGGCCGTGACTCTCGGTCCATACGAGTGGCCGAGGACGCCTGCGGCCAGCTCCATGGTCCCGCCGGTCTCAATGATCAGCGAGGCGAGGGTGTGGCGCGCCCAGTACATGGACACCCGCGGCAGGCCGAGCTTCTTCGACACCACCGCCAGCGCCTGGTTGTATTTGAACCCGACCAGATCCTGGTAGTCCTGGACGCGGCGGAGCGGCGAGAAGAGATGCTCCGCGTCGCTCCACTCGTCCAGAAGCGCCTGCGCCTCTGGCTCCACGGGGAAGTCGTAGTCCTTGCCGGTCTTCGCCCTCGTGTATCGGATCCGTCCGTTGTAGATGGCGTCCGGACTCGTCCGGGCGATGTCCACGGGGTTCATGGCGCGCAGGTAGAAGGACAGCTTGAAGAAGGCCAGGGCCTCGCGCTGCATCTTCGTCTCGGCATCGTAGCCGAAGAGGATCCGCAGCTGCTCGATCGTCAGGGCGCGCGCCCGCGGCACCGTGTAGTGCAGGTGGATCAGGCGTCCGGGGTTGGACTGGATCAGCCCTTCCGCGTGGGCGCGCTTCGTCACCTGCGTCAGCTTCGCGATGTAGGCGTTGCGCGTCGTCATGGCATACTTCCGCCGGATCCCTGCGTCCACCCGGCGGACCGTGGCGTCGTCGATGCTCGCCAGATCCATCGTCGCCAGCCTCGGCTCCACGTCGACCATGGCGGACCAGGCGGCCTCGAACAGCTCGCGCGTCGGCCGGGACTTCTCCGCCGCGATCTTCCGGTAGTATTCCAGGAAGGTGAGGCCCTCGTCCGCGTCGACCGTCCGGGCGGCGATCCAGTCGCGCACCTGGAAGGCCGACATCGGTGCGCCTTCGCCGGTGAGGATCAGCTCGCGCAGCAGGTCCTCCAGCCTCATCCGCAGCCGGTCGAGGTAGTTGTTGATGATCCGGGCCTGGGGCGCCGTCTTCGTCACCCGCTGGCCCTTGGCGTCCCAATGCTCCGGAAGGAGCCACACGGCCACCGGCATGAGCGCCGTCTGGCCGCGCTTGTTCACCTGGAGCTTGAGGGCAAAGCAGCCGTCCGGCCGCGAGGACGGCCGGCGGGTGTCGAGGTAGTAACGGAACGAGATCAAAGTCGTGCAGTCTTTGTGCAGGTCAAACGGGACGGCTCGGCATGGTGTGGGAAGGTGTGGGAAAAATCGGGAAGCCCGACGAGACCGCAACCAGGCCCAGAAGTATGCCAGCAGCCGAAATCAAGGAAAGCTATCTTCTAAAAGCCTACGTCGTCAGCTAAGTCGCTGACAATCAGCAAACGCCGTTTGTATGCCATTTTTGGTGTGCAGGTGTTGTGCAGTTATCACTTCTTCGTGAGGGTCTCGATGATCCCCAGGAGCCGGTCCTTCTCCGCCCGGCATTGTTCCAGCTGCTCGCGGAGCTGGGCGTTTTCCGCCAGGAGGGCGTGATCCCCCACGGCCTGGATCCCGGTGCTGTTTCCGCTCACGCGCTGCGACTGAGAGATCCGGACCGTGCCGGGCGGCGGGCAGAGGACGCCCTCGCCGGTCATTAAGTAACCGACATCCATTTCTGGGAAGGCCTCGGCCATTTTATGCGCTACGATGTATCCGATCTTCTCCTTGCCGTTTAGAAGGTTCGCCAGGTGTGGCGGGCTGATCCCGATCCGGTCAGCCGCTTCGCGCTGGTTCAATCCTCTGCTCTTTATGTACCGGCGGAAATTCTCTCCGATTGTTTGTTTGTCATCCATTGCAAAAAAATTATAAAAAAGTTTGGAATTACAAAAATAATACTTAATTTTGTACCCGAAACAATGACGCAACGAGCAATCAAAAGTATAACAAATTATCCAAATTTCAAAACATTATGCAGAAGCACGAATTTGAAACCCTGACCGGAATGACGGTCGACGAGGTAACCTTCCAGCACGCCGACGACATCTACATGAACGCCGGAAGCCTCACCAAGCAGGATGTCTGCAAGGAGATCAAGGAGCACCCCTGGATGCTTGAGTCCAAGACTATCGCCCAGATGGCTGTCACCGCCTCCGACTACAGCCGCAAAGCGGCCCGTCTCCAGGTGGAAGTCGAGAAGCTCAAGGCGGCGCTCCTGGACGCCGCTACCCTCGCAGCGGATCCGGTCGTCTGGAAGCACGCGAAGGAACTCATCGGAGCCGCCAAGGTCATCCGCTACAAGCTCGGCAACGAGATCGACCTGGAGCCGGACGACGTCGAGTATATCTGCGAGAATATCCAGTAACATCCAAGCAGCACAACATCACACCGGGCCCCTCCGGGGGCCCA
>JAEEGL015428883.1_pt1 | contig 27372 bp, 21 predicted proteins | sample 9134231 | NCBI WGS metagenome assembly JAEEGL01 (sample SAMN16246548, study PRJNA631951) | gut metagenome | biome: gut microbiome; feature: rumen; material: fiber-attached | host: Bos | place: Iran: Karaj | collected 2018-10
AATCCTACATTTATCAACGAAGAGAGTTCTGTTGTTGAATTATCGTCATATACTACGCAGACTTCAAATGCGATCATCGAAGAGGAAGGAATCCATAATTTCCTTCTGATCGGTATCGACAGCCGCTCTAAGAAGTATACTGAAAACGGTACGGGAAGTCTTGCCGACGTTATCATGGTCATGAGCGTTGACGATAATGCCGGTACGATCAAGCTTCTTACGATCCAGAGAGACTGTTATGTGTATATTCCCGGTCACTCTAAACCGCAGAAGATCAATGCGGCCATGAACTACGGCGGTCCGGAACTTCTTTCCAAGGTGGTTGAGAATCATCTCCGACTCGAGCTTGAAGGATATGCCTATGTTAATTTCTATAATATGGAGAAAGTAATCGATGCAGTAGACGGTATCGATCTTGAGGTGACAAAATCAGAGGTCAACCATGTTCCCGGCGGTCTCAATGAGAATCTTGCCGAGCAGAATCGGATCTTAGGTGTTCCGGAAGACACTTACAAGGTTTACGATTCGGGTATGATCCATCTCAATGGCCGTCAGGCAGTAGCCTACAGCCGTATCCGTGAGGTCGGAAACGGCGTTTACGGCAGATCCGAACGTCAGGTAAAGGTACTGAATGCGCTTCTTTCAAAGTTTGCCGATCTCGGTACTATTAAGAAACTCAAAGCGCTGGATGATATCCTCCAAATGATTGCTACGGATGTTCCCAAGGAGGATGTTGAGGATTATGCTTTCGATTTCCTTCCGAAAGTAAGAAAGATGGAAATTGAATCGATGGGTATCCCGATCGACGGATATTCTCGACAGGGTATGTTCTCCGATGTCCGTGAAAATGAGTGGAGTATCCGTCCCGACTGGAATGGTATGATTCCTCTTGTACAGGATTTCCTGTATGGTGAACGTACGGAATTCGACCGTGTAGATGAGATCCCGAAGGCTCCGAAGCATGAGGAAGAGGATATTCCGAAGACATCTTCAACAGAAGAACCGAACGAATAGTTCTTTTCACTTTTTGTCTTTCTTTGATATTGACATTCGCTGACTAAATGGTATAGTAGTATTTGATTTAGCACTCGTGATAATCGAGTGCTAATAAATTTTACTGGAGGTGATTCACCATGACCATTAAGCCACTGGGTGACAGAGTAGTTATTAAGATGACAGAGGCTGAGGAAACAACACACAGCGGAATCGTGTTGGCAGGATCTGCAAAGGAGAAGCCTCAGATTGCTGAGATCGTCGCGGTCGGACCGGGCGGAATCGTTGATGGAAAAGAAGTAAAGATGGAGCTTTCCGTTGGAGAGAAAGTCCTTGTTTCCAAGTATGCAGGTACACAGGTTAAGATTGACGGCGTTGAGTATACGATCCTCAGTCAGTCCGATGTACTGGCTATCGTTGAGTAATCCGAATTCTAGGAGGTTTTTCATATGGCAAAGGAACTGAAGTATTCCGAAGACGCTAGACGTGCTTTGGAAAGTGGTGTTAATAAAGTAGCGGATACTGTAAAGATCACGCTTGGACCGAAGGGCAGAAATGTCGTTCTTGATAAGAAGTACGGCGCTCCGCTGATCACAAATGATGGTGTAACGATTGCAAAAGAGATCGAGCTCGAGGACCGTTTTGAGAATGCCGGTGCCCAGCTTGTAAAGGAAGTTGCTTCCAAGACCAACGATGTTGCCGGTGACGGTACAACAACAGCTACACTGCTTGCACAGGCAATCATCCGTGAAGGCCTGAAGAATGTTGCTGCAGGTGCTAACCCGATCATCCTCAGAAAAGGTATCCAGATCGCAGTTGATGAGGCTGTTAAGTCTCTCGAGTCTGCTGCTAAGAAGGTTGATGGTTCTAAGGATATCGCCCGTGTTGCTTCTATCTCCGCAGGTGATGATCTGATCGGTGATCTGATCTCCCAGGCAATGGAGAAGGTTTCCTCCGATGGTGTTATTACTGTAGAAGAGTCCAAGACCATGGGTACTGAGCTCGATGTCGTTGAAGGTATGCAGTTTGACCGCGGTTATCTTTCTTCTTATATGTGCACAGATATGGATAAGATGGAAGCTGTCCTCGATGATCCGTATATCCTGATCACAGATAAGAAGATCTCCAATATCCAGGATGTTCTGCCGCTCCTCGAGCAGGTCGTTCAGCAGGGCAAGAAGCTCCTGATCATTGCCGAGGATGTTGATGGTGAGGCACTTGCTACACTTATCGTAAACAAACTCCGTGGTACATTCACATGTGTTGCCGTTAAGGCTCCGGGCTTCGGTGACAGAAGAAAGGCTATGCTTGAGGATATCGCTATCCTTACAGGCGGTCAGGTCATCACCAATGATCTTGGTCTTGATCTTAAGGAAACCACTATGGATCAGCTCGGCCGTGCACATCAGGTCAAGGTCCAGAAAGAGAACACGATCATCGTTGACGGTATGGGTGATCCGGAAGCCATTAAGTCCCGTGTTTCCCAGATCCGCACACAGATCGAAGAGACAACTTCCGATTTCGACAGAGAGAAGCTCCAGGAGCGTCTGGCGAAGCTTTCCGGCGGTGTTGCCGTAATCAAGGTAGGTGCTGCTACTGAGACCGAGATGAAGGAGAAGAAGCTCCGTATCGAGGATGCTCTTGCTGCCACACGTGCTGCTGTTGAAGAGGGTATCGTACCTGGTGGTGGAACGGCTTACATCAATGTATTGCCGGCAGTTTCCGCTCTTGTTGATAAGTACGACGGAGATGTTGCTACAGGTATCCGTATTATTGCAAAAGCACTTGAAGCTCCGATCCGTCAGATAGCTGCTAACGCAGGCCTCGATGGTTCCGTTATCTGCGAGAACATCAAGAAGTCCGAACCCGGTAACGGTTATGACGCTCTGAATGACAAGTATGTCAACATGTTTGAAGCAGGTATCGTAGATCCGGCTAAGGTTACACGTTCTGCACTGCAGAATGCGGCTTCCGTATCGTCTACACTTCTGACGACTGAGGCTGTTGTCTGCGATATCCCGCAGCCGGAACCGCCGATGCCGAATCCGAATGCCGGTATGTATTAATCGGTTTGTTTCTGATAAAATATAGAGGTTATGGAGTGATCCATAACCTCTATTTTTGTTTAGGGAGATTATTCATGCGTTTCAATAACGACTTGATAGTTGAGAAGATCGTTGCCAAACAGCTGACGACGAAGGATAAGCTTTGCCGGGTCATCTTCGTTGTATGCGCGGTTTTACTGATTCTTCTGGTCAATTTCTTTCCGCTTCTTTTCGGTGTTTTCTATCTCTTCCTCCTTACCGTATCTCTTTCTTTCGGTATCGGCTATGTCTGCTATCTTCTGGTCAGCGGGGTCGTGAAGGAATACGAATACAGTGTGGTAAATGATGAGTTCTCGATCGATGTTATCTCCGGCAGGAAACGCCGTTCTCCGCTGTTTTCCGGTTCGATCCGCGAATTTGAGATGGTGGCAAAACTAAAGGATGAGAGACACCCGGTAACTGAGTTCGATAAGGGAGCTCTGCACGGATACTGCTGTTCAGGTGTCCATAAAGAAGATGAATGGTATATCGCGACAACGATGGGTTCACAGAAGATCCTCCTTTTTATTGAGCCGGATGAGAGGATGCTTCAGGCGTTCTTCCGCTATAATCCGAGAAATACGATGTACCGTCCTACATCCAAGCCTAAGGGAGAATAATATAAAAATATGCAGTATATACCCGAAGAGGATCTTTACAGATTTACGATTATCGGACCTGAAACAGATATTCACGACAGATTACATTACCACTCATTATTTGCCATGCTGCAGGAGGCGGCATGCCTTAATGCGGAACGCCACGGTTTCGGTGCGGAAGTTATGGATGAGCTTTCGGCCTGCTGGCTTCTTCTTCGTATGAAGGTGGAGATGGATGTCATCCCGAAGTGGAAAGACGAGATTTATATCCGTACCTGGTCGCAGGGATTTGAGCGGTTACTGTTCAACCGTGACTTCGACATCTTTGATGCGGATAAGAAACTGATCGGACGTGCGACATCTGTGTGGGTGATTGCCCATCAGGGAGACCACAGACCGGTACGCCCGTCATCGATACCCGGAATGTCCGTGTTTGAGACAGAAAAGCCTTCTGAGCGGAAGGCAGAGAGACTTTCTCCGATCCCGGATGAGAAGAGAACGGAATCCCCGAAATTCAAACGGTTTGCGGACTACAGTCTGATCGATCGCAATATGCATGTGAATAATACTCATTATGTCGCTTGGAGTGAGGATGCATGTTATTCCCGGATCCCGCGGGAGAATAGTATCCGTGAGCTGACGATCAACTACTCTTCAGAGGTTCATCCCGGTGAGGAAGTTCAGCTGTTCTGCTGTAAAGAAGATGACGTGATCCTTGTTGACGGAATCGAAGTTATCAGCGGACGACACGTGTTTACGACGAGGATCGTATCTTCGGCGGAATGACAAATGATTTGCGGGTTTATCAATATGATTTTATAAGGTACAATGTATTCGCATAACACGCGGAGGGCAGCGAAATGATAGAGATATCGAACCTGGTTAAGTTTTATGGCGATAAAAAAGCACTCGGAGGAGTGTCTTTTACTGTGGAGCAGGGGGAGATCCTCGGATTCCTGGGACCGAACGGTGCCGGTAAATCCACCACAATGAATATCATCACCGGATATCTTTCTGCAACGAGCGGAAAAGTGACAATCAACGGCTACGACATTCTCGAGCAGCCTGAACTGGCCAAGAAGAACATCGGTTATCTTCCGGAGCAGCCGCCGCTTTTCCTGGATATGACGGTGTACGAATACCTCGATTATATCAGTGATCTGAAGAAAGTCCCGAGAGATGTAAAGAAAAAGCAGATCTCTGAAGTTATGAAGATGGTCCATATCGGTAATGTTTCCGGAAGACTGATCCATAACCTGTCTAAGGGTTACCGCCAGCGTGTCGGTATTGCCCAGACACTTATCGGCAATCCGGAAGTAATTATCCTCGATGAGCCTACCGTCGGTCTTGACCCGAATCAGGTCATCGAGATCCGTAAATTGATAGCTCAGCTTTCCAAGAACCATACGATCATCTTCAGCTCGCATATCCTCTCAGAGGTACAGGCGATCTGTGACCGTGTAATCATCATTAATAACGGAAAACTGGTGGCGGATGCTCCGACAATTGAGCTTTCTGCCAATGTGGAAGGGAATTCCCACTATTTACTTACAGTTGAGGGTTCGTTTAATTCTGTACAGATGCCGCTCCGTGCAGTTCCCGGAGTTAAATCCGTGGCTTCCCTGTCGGAGAAAAACGGCCTTTTGCAGCTGGATATTACGGCGGATGGCTCTCTGGATGTCAGAAAGTCGATCTTTTTCGCTTTGGCGAGGATCAATGTCCCTATCCTCGAATTCCGGTCGATGGCACCATCGCTGGAAGACGTCTTCAAGAATATTACTTCATCAAAGAAATGAGGAGAAGAAGATATGTTTGCAGTCTTTAAACGAGAATTTCTATCCTATTTCCGAAACCCTGTCGGCTGGGTCGCGATCTGTCTCATGGGTATCATCAGCGGTTACTATTTCACGGGAATGATCACGGCGACCTTTGCCTATGTTAATATTCAGCTGGAGATCGACTTCCTTCGTACCTATTTCATCATCCTGATCCCGATCATCACTATGAGATTGTTCGCGGAAGAGAAGAGAAACGGTACGGATGTGCTTCTTTATACCATGCCTTTTTCCATGAAAGAGGCCGTATTCGGCAAGTTTCTCGCTGCGTTTTCACTTCAGTGCCTGATGCTGATCTGTGTATTCAGCCATATGATCATTACGGTCATTCTTTCCGGATATATCAGCAGCGCAACCTGGGGTGCGATCATCGGATATCTTGTACTGGCCGCACTTTTTATCTCAATCGGTATGCTGACATCGGCGATGACAGAGAATCAGATCATGTCTGCCGTTTTCTGCTTTGTGATCCTGCTTTTCTTAAATATGCTTTCTTCAATCGCGACATCATTCTCTACTCTGGTAAAGAATGTATTGAAATACACAGGTCTTTTCCACCTGTCGGATTCAGCGATTTATAATGTGGGAGAGAATATCCGCAAAGCGATCGTATGGTTCGATCCTTTTGACCGGACAAGCTGCTATACTTCAGGCGTGTTTAAAATCGTTCCGATCATTTTCTGCCTGAGCTTTACGTTCGTATTCATCTATATCACTTACCGCGTTCTCGAAAAGAAACGCTGGAGTCAGAGCTGAGAGGGGGGATACGTATATGGCAAAGAAAACCGCAACTGAAAGCATCCTCCGCGAGAAGCCGGGCAAGGCGCCAAAGGTAAAAGTAAACAGCGATAAGCGCTTTAAGTCCCTAAAATCCATTTCGATCATCTCGGTCGTGCTGGTCATCGCGATCTGTATCGTACTGAACCTGATCCTAGATATTACTCTGGATAAGAAACTGACTTATGATACGACCTCCATGAAGGCGTATTCCGTAAGCTCCGTAACATCGCAGTATCTGAAGACGCTGGACAAGAAAGTCGAGATCATCGGCCTTTTTGACAGAAATGATACGTCCATCGAATGGAGAGATTATTTCCTGCCGCTGATCGATGATTATGAGGCAGAGGCGAATGGCAAGATCGAAGTGAAGTATGTTGATCCGGATAAGGATCCTTTCATTATTAATCAGCTGGATCCTGAGAATATTTATTCTCTGCAGAAGAACACATATGTTGTGAAGAGTGGCGATATGCTTGCCGTTGTCTATCCGTATCTCTGCTTTGAATATGATGCGGACATGCAGCAGTATTACGGCGCAAATCTTCCGGTCACAAATAAGATCGAGGAGACGTTTACCGTTAATATCGTCTATGTTACTTCCGGACGTCCTCTTCACGCATACTATCTTGCCGGTCATGAAAGCCCGACACATAACAGCCTCGACAGTATGATGAAGACGCTTGGTTTCGTAACGTCTGATCTGAATCTTAAGAGCGCCGGAGCTTCTGTCCCGAATGACTGTGAGCTTCTGATCATTAATTCTCCGAAGACGGATCTTTCTCTTTCGGAAAAAGAACTGATCAAGACATATCTGGATAATTCAGGCAAAGTTCTTGTGATAAATGATTTTAATGAGAATAAGATGACTGAGTTTACGAATCTGAATGAAGTGACACGCCGAATGGGTGTTACCCTCGAGCAGGGACTGGTCCGTGAGAATAATGCTGACCAGCTTATGGATGTGTCGGATCCGTACAGATTTATAGCCAAGGTGGACAGCACCTATGCGAAGCATATTTCTGTGCCGAATGTATATTCTGTTGAGATGTGCCGTTATCTCAAGGTCGTCACCGACAGACCGTCGAACATTTATGTATCTCCGCTGGTGGTCACTTCCGAATCTGCTTCAGTGGAATTCCAGAATTCCCAGATCGATGCGAATATTGCTTCCGGTACATATCCGGTTATCCTGCAGTGTGTGGATGATTCTACTCCCGAGATGTCGTGCATGATCGTGATCGGTACATCCGCGTTTACATCCGACAGTTATTATTCTTCCCGGTCTTTGGATGACTATAACGCGATATTTATGAAGCAGATGCTCCATGATATCTGCCCGGTAGAATATGAACTTCTGATTCCGCAGAGAAAGATCCCGAGTTACATGCTTGAGAAGCCGCTTTCTTCGTCTTCTGCTACAGCATGGTCGGTTGTCGTTATGACGGTGATCCCGCTGACATGTCTGGCATGCGGTATCTTCGTATATCAGAGAAGACGTCATCTGTAAGGAGCTGCGCTATGAAGGAAAAGAAAAAACTCATAGCTCTGGCCGGTGTTTTTGCAGCGCTTCTGGTAATCCTTCTGGGAGTTCTGATCGCTAAGTATGTCGAGAAGAAGAAACTGGATAAAGAAGCGGATACGCAGATATGCGCCTTGTGCAGACGTGACGATCTTAAGTCGCTTACGGTCTTTGGACCGAATGAGGCATCTACCAAGATCCTTTTCGATTCTGAGCAGAAGGTCTCAAGTATCAATAACAACGGTAATGAGTTCCCCGGGAATATGCTGAATCTGTCGGAAGTAGACTCTTTCATCGGACAGATCCTGCATTTTTCCATTGATAAGAGTTTTGATGCTCCGTCACAGGACCTTTCCGCATACGGACTTTCTTCTCCTAATTTCAGGGTATCTGCGGAAAAAAAGGACGGATCTAAAGTGGAACTCCTTTTTGGTGATCTGGTTCCGGAAAAGAACGGGATCTATGCCATGGTGGAAGGGGAGAATACCGTAATTGTCGCGCCTTATACCATCTATAAGATCCTGAATGTCCGTTTTGAGACGTATCTTAATCAGGTGATCCTTTCGCTTGAGAGATATGATGTGGAAGAGATATCCTGTGAGCGTGCTTCCGATAAAGACCGCTGGGTTGTAAGACCTCTGGAAGATTACGATAACGGTATCTTCATTGAGCCAAGATACAGAGTCATATATCCGATGGACAGGGAACCGAGAGATGAGATGTATACTCTCTTATCCACGATCCTTCAATTCAAGGTATCACAGTATGTTCCGATTGCCCGGGAGGATATGGCCGCTTACGGTCTGGATAATCCGGAGTACTCGATTACGATCCGTCTTCGTTCGGGAGAGGTGATCACGATAAACCTTTCTATAGAACTCGGCGGCTATTATTACGGTACATGTTCCGGTAATCCATATACGTTCCGTGTCGATGTGCAGAATCTTCCGGGATTGAGCAAGAAGTCTTTTGAACTTATTGATTCTTATGTGATCCACGGATATCTGGATGACGATGTTTCGATGGTGCAGGCAACGATTAAGGATAAATCTTTTGTATTGGAATGCCGGATGAATCCTGATTCCACCTTTGAAAGCGAGGATACGATGCTTCAGCTGGATAAGAGAAATGCGAAAGTGTACACATCCGGCGGAGACTGCTATGGACTCCTGCTGTTTGGTTCGATCTTTAATATGCCGGTATCCCGTGTTGATTACAATGCCAAGCCGGAACTGAAGAATCCGGAAGCAACATTCTTCGTGACAAGGACCAGCGGAGAGACTACGGCACTCGCGCTTGTTCCTCTGGGAGACAATGAATTCTACTGCTTCATCAATAACTACTATAGTGGATTTATTGTAGACAGAAGCGTATTATATAAAGATAATGGTTACGTGATGTCTGATTTCGGTGTATGGGATGCATATTGCCTTGCCGCAGAAGCCATCGATAACAAAGACAAAACCAATATCTACGACCGTCCTTAAGTGAGAACAGGAAATGCCGGAAAAAGCAAAGCGAAACGAAACGAAACAGAAGCCGAAGAGGAAGTTTACGCATAGGTATGCGACACCGATTCTGGTGGTATTGTGTATCCTTCTTGCTGTACTGTCGATCGTACTGGTGTATATGATCCGTAATCATGAGTCGGCGAAGAGCGGTGCGAAGGAACAGCTCCGTCTCTCTGCAATCGCAGGTTTTGACTGTGAATACTCGGAAGCACAGCAGATCTATCCCTTTCAGAACGGCCTTCTGAAAGTCTCGAATAAACGTGTCGCGTATCTTTCCATCTCAGGAAATGAAATCTTCAGTGAAGAACTCGAGATGAGCAGCCCCGTATGTATTAAGAGTGGTCCTTATGCCATGGTCGCGGATACAGAAGGATTCCTCTGTGCGCTCTTTTCCGAACAGGGAATGGTCTATAAGACGCATATGACAGGAAAGATCGGAAACTTCGCACTTGCGCCATCCGGCCTTTCAGCACTGATCATCGAGGACGGCGACTCTTTCGGCTGTGTCTATATCATGGAGAAGGACAGTTCTTTTCTCGCAAAGTGGTCGTCCTTTGAGTCGGGTTATCCGATCTCTCTGGCATTTGCTCCGGATGAGAGCTCACTGTCGGTATCTCTTGTAGATACGGACGGATCCCAGATGATCCCTCATGTAAAACAGTTCTCAATTCCTAAGGACCGCACAAGCGCCCGTCCTTCCGAGAATGCTTTTTTTACACCGCTCGTTACGGACAGTATGCCGCTTCTGGCGTATCTGAGTAATGAACGTGTTGCCGTTGCAGGCATCAGTGATGTGGCAATTATCGGAAACGGGAAGTGTGAGGCGGTTTCCCCGGCGTTCCCGTGTGTAACCAGTATTCTCTCTTTTGAGGGAGGATATGGTGTTGTTTATTCGGATGGAATCGATCAGCCGCTCCGTCTGGCAACATTTAACAGCAATGGAAGCAAGATCGGAGAGATTTCTCTCGGAAATGAAGTGCTCGGAACTGATGTCTCCGGATCCTCTGCGCTCTTTGCCGTAGATGAGAAGATCGTGCTTGTAGATATGGCTAAAGCGAAGGTCAGTTCCACGATCAATGTCGATGAGCCGGTTCTCCGTGTCTCTTTCTTCGGATCGAAAAATATCTGTGTAGTAACGAATGCCGGTGTTCGCGAGATCACTATCTAACCTTTCGGAGGCGGTATGGAAACTGAATTGAAGCTTTCTTTTCCGGATCGCGAGTCATTATATTCCGCATGTGATGCAGCTTGGTTTCTCCAGACCGTGGAGATCCGTGAAGAAAAAACGGAAGACTACGAGAATTTCTATCTGGATACCAAAGACCGCGCACTCGAAGGTACCGGAAACTCACTTCGCATCCGCCATGTGCTGGGATCAGACTATATTCATACAGTAAAAGCTTCCCGTGTCAGTTTGCCTGCCGGGTCTGCTTCGGATGTAAATACTGGGCTGACTTCGAGATGTGAGTGGAATGTCAGCACTGACCGTCCGGAGTTTGACATTGCTTATTTTCTCAAGAAATCGAAAAATGCGCAGGATCCCTATGAGATCCTGGCGTCTATACTGGTCCCGTTATCTGGCCGTGACCTGATCGCCATATGTAAGACGGAGTTTACAAGACACACGATCACGGTGGTATTTAAGGGAAGCGAGATGGAGATCTGTCTGGATACGGGTAAATGCATCGCGCTTGACCGCTCAGTTCCGATCTGTGAGATGGAGATCGAACTGATCAGCGGAGAGATCACCGCTGTGTCGGATCTCGGGCTCCTGATTAAGGAACATACTTCCTGTAAGCCTTTGGCCGTATCGAAACTGGCCCGCTGTCTGAGTCTTCTGAAGGAGAACGACAATGGATAAGCGCGATCAGACAATTCCGGATCTTCTCGTGATCGGTGCCGGCGCGTCCGGCATGACGGCTGCCATTGCTTTTCAGAACAAACTTCTCTCAGAAGGAAAACCGCTTGGCAGAGTCGTGATCCTTGAGAAGAATGAGCGCGTGGGAAAGAAGGTGCTGACGACCGGCAACGGACGCTGCAATCTTTCTAATAAGGACATGTCTCTATCCCATTTCCACAGCCATAGCTCGGATTTTCCGGGAAAAGTACTGTCATTGGTCACTCCGCTTGACTGTCTCGCGTTTCTCGAGGAGATCGGAATCGTTACAGCTGCTGAAGGGGATAAGCTTTTCCCGATGAGTAAGACCGCATCATCCGTGGTCGATTGCTTCCGTTACAGAATGGATGAACTGAAGATCGAGACTGTTGAGAACGCTGTCGTGACAGAGATCGTCAGCAGCGGTACCCTGAAAGTGGTCTGTGAAGACCAGAGGGAGTTTTCTGCAAGAAAGATCATTATTGCCACAGGCGGTGCATGTGCCGCATATACCGGAAGTTCAGGTGACGGATACCGTTGGCTCCATGATTTCGGGCATAAGGTCTATGCGCCGAAACCTTCGATTGTCCAGCTTCTTACGGAGAATTCCGTGACAAAAGCACTGTCGGGCCTTCGTCTGGATGCGGATGTGTCTCTGATATGCGACGGGCATGTGATCGCTTCCCAGTACGGGGAAGTGCTTTTCACAGATTACGGGCTGTCCGGACCTGCGGTGTTTCAGGTTTCGGGAGAAGTGTCCCGCCGCATGAAGAAAGACCGCCTTCCGGTTCCGATGAAAGTGTCGCTCCGGCTCTTTGATGAAGAGACTCTTTCCTGTATCCGCGGAGAACTGGAGTTGCGCAGAGAAAGCTTTTCTTCGCGCACGATCGATCAGCTTCTGCTGTCGATACTGCCGCAGAAGATCGGCGTCATGCTTGTAAAAAGCGCGCTGGAGCGCCCGATGGGCCTTCCTGTATCTGCGCTTTCGGATGCGGATATAAATAGAATACTGAATACGATGCGATCCTGGAATTTCCAGGTGCTGGGTACGCGTTCACTTGAGTATGCTCAGACCACGATCGGCGGCGCGGACTGTGATGAATTTTCATCCGATACGCTCGAATCTTTTAAAGTAGCAGGGCTTTTTGCGTGCGGGGAAGTACTTGATGTAGATGGTGACTGCGGCGGATATAACCTGACATGGGCGTTTTCATCAGGAATACTGGCCGGACGTTCGGCGGCAGAACAGATCCTTTCTGAATCGGAGGCTTAGGATGCAGACAGATATCCGCCTTGCGATTCCACTCAAAGTATATGAGAATTTCCCGAAGATACGGTCACCGTATACGGATGACCGGGATGTCCGTGCGTATTTTGAAAAGAAGTCCCATAAGAGACTTCCGAAATACTGCCGTTTCCTGAAAAAATCGATCGATGCGCGGCATAAGGACGATATCCGTATAGTGTTGCAGGCGAGATTCCAGGATGAGGATTTCCGACAGGAAATGGAAGATCCTGCGCTTCTTGATTTCCGGATCGGACCGGAAATCGGAAAGAAAAGAGTCGTTGTCTGCGGAAGTGGCCCGGCAGGGCTCTTTGCGGCGGCAACGCTTGCAGAAGCAGGACTCAAGCCGATCCTTCTGGAACGAGGCAGGGATGTCGATACGAGAACGGCAGACATCAAGCGCCTCAAAGAAGAGAGCGTGCTGGATATTTGTTCGAACGTGCAGTTCGGCGAGGGAGGTGCAGGTACTTTTTCCGACGGAAAACTCTTCAGCGGAGTTTCCGACCCGAGGAGAGATCTCGTTCTTTCCACCTTTGTGAAGTATGGTGCGCCGAAAACGATTCTTTATGAATCGCATCCACATATCGGAACGGATTATCTTCGAAAAGTCATCCGGAATATGCGTGAGGATCTCCGGGCTTCCGGGGTACAGGTGCTTTTCGAAAGGAAACTCAGTGATATCTGCGTAGAGGACGGAAAGCTGAAGTCGGTCACACACGTGTCGTCTTATCACAGTGATGATCCGGTAGTGATCCCCTGTGATGCGCTGGTGCTGGCGATCGGACACAGTGCGAGAGATACCTTCTACATGCTTTCCGAGCGCGGAGTAAATCTCGAGCAGAAGCCCTTCGCGGTAGGCGTCAGGATCGAACATCTCCAGAAAGAGATCGACCGTTCCCAGTTCGGGGAGTGCTTTGAGAGCGAGATCCTGCATCCGGCAAATTATAAGGTCGTTACGGCAACCTCTACAGGCAGGAAACTGTATTCGTTCTGCATGTGCCCGGGAGGAGAGGTCGTATGCGGATCTTCCGAAGAGAACGGGGTCGTCACCAATGGTATGAGCGAATATGCCCGTTCCCGCGACAATGCCAACTCGGCGATGCTTGTCGGCGTGGACAGCGTGGATTTCGGAAGCGGGGACTGGGACGCGGGGATCAGGTTCCAGCAGAGATTAGAAAAACTGGCCTTTGAAAAAGGCTGCGGCGGATATTATGCTCCTGCGCAGAAGGTCTCTGACTTTCATGCGCACAGGAAGACCACGGAATGGGGAAGAATCCGGCCTTCGTATATGCCGGGAGTGACCATGGCTGATCTCTGGGAAGTCCTTCCAGATGCAGTTGCTAAGACCCTTGATGAGGGACTTGCGCTTCTGGATAAGAAGATCCGCGGGTTTGATGATCCTGACGCGGTCATCACGGCGGTGGAGACGAGAAGTTCGTCGCCGGTACGTATACGACGGGATGAAAACGGTGAGAGCCTTGCTGTTTCGGGCATTTACCCGACCGGAGAAGGAGCCGGATATGCCGGCGGCATCATGAGCTCTGCCATCGACGGCATACGGCAGGCGGAAGTGCTTTTGCATAAGCTATTTTCCTGAGTATATGGTAAAATAGTTGTGTCAATCTCGGAGATAAGGACACAATGCTATGGAAGTTACGATTTTAGGCTGCAGCGGCGGCTATCCGGGCCCCGGTCAGGCGGCATCCGGTTATCTTTTAACGATCAACGATAAGAAAGTACTGATCGATTGCGGAAGCGGCGTTTTCTCCAATCTTCAGCTTCATGTGCCTTTGAACGGCCTTGATGCCATTCTTATCTCCCATCTGCATGCCGACCACTATAGTGATCTGATGGTGATGCGCTATGCGATCGATATGAATGCCAAGCACGGAATGGAATTCCGGAATGTGCCGATCTTTGCGCCGAAGACACCGGAAGGTGTGATCCATTCTCTTACGAATGACTGGGGATATAAGATCGGATATATCGGACATGAGTCCGAGCTTCCGCTCTTTGGTGCGAAAGCGAAGTTCTTCCGTACTAACCATCCGGTTGAATGCTACGGAATCCGCGTTGAACACGAAGGAAAAGTATTCGTCTATACTGCGGATGCTTCTGTGGATACGCTCTTTGCCGGTTATCTCGATGACGCTGATCTGGCGATCATGGATTGTGGTGAGATCGAGGCGGCAAGACGTCCGAACATGCTTCACCTGACTCCGAAAGAGTGTTATTCCTGTGCCAAGGCACTTCGAATCAAGAAGACGATCCTTTCGCATCTGGTTCCGTTCTATGACAGAGAAGACGTGGAACTCGAGGCGAGAGCCTGCGGAGACTGGGACTTCGAACTGGCCCAGATCAATAAAACATATCGTATATAAATCAAAGGAGAAACACATATGAGCACAGAAAAAGATAAGAATAAGGCAGTTATTACCGTCGTCGGATGTGATGCAGTCGGCATCATCGCGAAGATTTCGGCGCTTCTCGCGGAGGAGGGCGTGAATATCAACGATATCACTCAGACGATCCTGGACGATATCTTTACCATGATCATGCTCGTTGACCTCAAGGCCGCGAAGTCCGATATGAAAGCACTGTCCGAGAAACTCGACAAAGTCGGTGAGGAGATCGGCGTATCTATCCGCATCCAGCATACTGACCTTTTCTATGCGATGCACCGTATTTAATTCCAGAAGATAAGCAGGTAGTTTGATATATGATCACAGATTTTGAAGTATTAGAGACCGTCCGGATGTTCCAGGAGCAGCATCTGGATGTAAGAACCATTACCATGGGTATCAGTCTTATGGACTGTGCTGCGGATACGCCGGAGAAGTTCTGTCAGAAGATCTACGACAAGATCACGCGTTATGCGAAGGATCTCGTAAAAGTCGGTGAGGAGATCACTGAGAAGTACAGAGTACCGATCGTCAATAAGCGTATCTCCGTAACTCCTATTTCTATCGTGGCGGCAGCATCCGGAGCTAAGGATTACACCATGTTCGCAAAGACCCTCGACCGTGCGGCAAAGGAGTGCGGCGTAAACTTTATCGGAGGATTCTCCGCGATGGTTCAGAAGGGATATACGATTTCCGACAAGCGTCTGATCGATTCGATCCCTGAGGCACTTTCCGTTACGGATAATGTATGTTCTTCTATCAACCTTGCGTCCACGCGTTCCGGTATTAACATGGATGCGGTCCGCGATATGGGTGAGATCATTAAGCAGACTGCAGAGGCGACGAAGGACAGAGATGCGCTCGGATGTGCGAAACTCGTGGTATTTGCCAATGCTCCGGAAGATAACCCGTTCATGGCCGGTGCTTTCTTAGGACCCGGCGAACCGGAATGTGTTATTAACGTCGGTATTTCCGGTCCCGGTGTTATCAAGGCGGCTCTTGAGACAGTTAAGGGAGAAGACCTTGGTGTTGTTGCCGAGACGATCAAGAAGGCAGCCTTTAAGATCACCCGAGTAGGTGAACTGGTTGCCCGCGAAGCATCTCAGAGACTCAATGTTCCGTTCGGAATTATCGACCTTTCTCTTGCTCCGACACCGGCTGTCGGTGACTCGGTCGGCCGTATCCTCGAAGAATTCGGTCTTGAGCACTGCGGTGCATGGGGAACGACAGCGGCACTTGCGATGCTGAACGATGCCGTCAAGAAGGGCGGAACCATGGCAAGTTCCTTTGTCGGCGGACTTTCCGGTGCTTTTATCCCGGTATCCGAGGACGAAGGTATGATCGAGGTCGCAGAGAAAGGCTTCCTGCGTCTTGAGAAACTTGAAGCGATGACATGTGTCTGCTCCGTAGGTCTGGATATGATCGCGATCCCGGGTGATACTCCGGCATCCACTATCTCCGGAATCATTGCGGATGAAATGGCACTCGGTACATTTAACAATAAGACTACGGCGGTACGTGTGATTCCTGTTCCGGGCAAGAAGGTCGGAGATCAGGTCGAGTTCGGCGGACTGCTCGGATATGCACCGATCATGGAAGTAAATACGGCTTCATCGGAGGCGTTCATCTCCAGAGGAGGACGTATTCCTGCGCCGATCCACAGTATGCGTAACTGATCTGATTTGTTTCTGCAATGAGAAGACAGCGTTTGACGAAAAAACTGATAATTGGCACCCTTTCTTTGGAACTGCTGATGCTGGTTGTTTTGATTGTTTGTCTTGCGCTGTTTTCATCTTCGGACGATCAGAAGAATCTGCTTTCCCGTACGTTCCAATCTTCTGATTTCATTCATTTGAAGTCTTCGGAAGATAACCTCTCGTTAGACGACGCAGTGCCTTTGACATCTGACGGTTCATCGCTATTTACTTTGAGCGGTGAGTCGGTCAAGGCGGTTACCAGACCTTTTTCACTTCCTTCCGGAAACTATGTGGTTTCTGTACGGTACACCTGTCATGAGAATGCCAATCTGGTCTTTCTTTACTCAAAGTCTCTGTCCCGGAATAGTGTTGAGAATGCGGATCAGGCGGTAAGACCGGATTATCGTTCCGACAGCCTCAGTTTCGGATTTACGCTTCCGTCACAGGTGGATGATCTGATGCTGTGCTTTACCTGTGATGATACTGAAGGGTTTTCAATACTTCAGGTGGAAGTTAATGAGGTATCCGTATCTGCTCCGTTGCCTGTCCGGCTTTTTTCATCTGCGTTGATCTGGGCATTCTTCTGCGCGGTTTTTGATCTGTTACTGTATCTTTTTATCTGTTATCCGGAGAGAAGAAAACACTATATTATTCTGACGGGAGCTGCGATACTTGCTTCACTACCGGTTTTGATTCCGTCTTCCTATCTGCGCTGTGCGGATGATCTGCCTTTCCATATTCTGAGAATATTCGGCATCAGAGACGGCTTTACGCGTGGTGTTCCGTGGGTCAAGCTTCAGACGAACTGGTATAACGGTTACGGTTATATTGTCGGCGCATGTTATGGGGATCTGCTCCTTTATCTGCCGGCTCTCGGAAGCGCAGCCGGGTTGAGCATGAATCTATGTTACCGGCTCTTCGTTCTGTTTGTGAATGGATTAACAGCGGCCTCTGCGTACTATTGCTTCAGCAGGATGTTCGGCAGAAGACCGGCAATTGCGGGAAGTGTCGTATATGTATTTCTGATCTACAGGATCGCGGATATCTATCACCGGGCGGCTGTCGGTGAGTATTGCGCGATTGCTTTCCTGCCGTTTATCGCCTTAGCGGTTTATCTGCTGTATAAGGATCAGTATCTGAAATCGACTTGGATGTTTGTGGTCGGTTTTACCGGAGTCGTAAATACGCACACAGGATCGATGGCGATGCTTCTTTCAGTTCTCGTGGTGTATATGCTCATTGATTTCCGAAGGACATTTGTCGCTGCACGCATCCGTTCCCTTGTGATCTCCGCCTGTGCGGTTCTTCTTGTGAATCTGTCTTTTATTGTTCCGTTTATTGATATGGTATCCGGAAACAAGCTGAGAGTTATGGAAGAAAACGACTATGCCATGATCAGTAAGAGCGGCCTGGCGTTTAATTCTTTCTATCATGAATCCGGAAAACTGAATTACTTTTTCCTCGGCGCGCTCTATGTTCTTGCATTACTTTTAGTGGCATCGCAGCTTGTCCTGCCGAAGATATTGAGATCCGCGAAAAGCACTGATAAAGAAGCCGAAGGCTCATCCTCAAAGTTCGGTGATTTCTACAGATACCTGATCCTGACTGTGATCATGCTTTTCTTATGCACGAAGTACTTCCCGTGGGGAGTAATTACGAAGATCCCTGTCCTGAACCTTCTTCCGGCAAGTATCCAGTTCCCGTGGAGATACCTTGCTTTTGCCGGAGTATTTATTGTTCTTCTGATCTGTGAGACGATCCGGCTTACTATGGATAACAAAGGCTTTTCCCGACATGCAGGGAAGATCCTGATCGCATCATCTGTGGTGATCGGTACGGTATTCGGTTGTTTGCAGTATTTTTCCTATGTGAAAGTGAACTACAATTCTGAGTACAATATCCGTTCTGAAACATGCTCGCAGCATGAGTATCTTCTGTCAGATACCGATATTCACGATGTCGGAAGCGACTATATCACATCCGGAGAGGTGAAGGTATCCGATTATGCGAAAGACGGGGATCGCATCACTTTCTCTTATACCTCTGATTCAGATGGTTATGTCGATCTTCCGCTGTTTAACTATTCTCATTATGTTGCGGAGTACTCGGAAGGGGATACCGGAAAGTATCAGTCTATCGATATCGAAAATGGAGAGAATAACCGTATCCGTATCCCGGTTGGAGAAAATACAGACGGACATATCCGCGTTCATTTCCAGGCTCCGGTCTACTGGGGGATTGCTCTTACCGTAAGCATTCTGAGTGTGGCGGGATTAACGGTTTTTACTGTCCGGAAAATAAGAAAGAAGAATAGCGGAGAAGAGGGCGTGCCGTCATGAACGGTTGGCTTTAAAGGCACGCTTGTGTGCATACATGATCTCATCCGCTTCCTGCATGCAGGTAACGATATGACTGGTATCTCTGCCTTTTAATTCAGAAATGCCGATGCTGGCATGGACTTTGAAAGGCTTTCCCGAGCTGGAGGAAATCTCTTCCAGCATACTCTTTACCTGAGACGCATATTCCTCGCCGCGGCCGGAAGTGTCAGAGAGAAGAACGGCACAGAATTCATCTCCGCCGAATCTGGCACAGAACTCGTTTTCTTTCAGGCAGGACTGAAGGACCCTGGAAATCTCGGAGAGTGCGAAATCTCCCTCGGAATGCCCGTGGATATCGTTAATCGTCTTGAGGTTATCCATATCAATACTTGCAATGCTGATGACGGTTTCATCCGGAGTGCTTGTAAGGATCTCCTGTAGCGCGTTTTCAAAGCCTCTTCTGTTGTAAAGACCGGTGAGCTCATCTGTCTGGGAGAGACGTGTGATCTCGGCAATGACACCGAATTTCTTCTGAAGATAGCAGGTCTCAATTGCGGAAGAAAGCGTACTGATATATGTATAGGTCAGAGAGTTCGGCCATTGCTGCTCGTTGGGCTTAAGTACCAGATATCCGTAATCTTTATTCTTGAAGAAGAGAGGATATACGATATATACGCCCGGAGTATCTGTTTCAAAGCATTCCTTCGGTAGGAGATTTTTTCTCTTGAAGGTCTCATTCACGGCTTCTGCCTGTCGTCTGTTTTCTTCATGCATGATCTGCAGAAGGATCATGTTATCCGTAAATGGTTTTCCCGGTTCTTCGGAGGAGAATACTGGATCGGATTCGTCACCGTAACAGATGTATCCCGTCTCGCATCGGAGTGTATGGAAATAGTATGTAGCTACGGACAAAGCACTGTCGATATCGAGTGTGTTCTGATAATCCGCCGTGATTCTTCCGGATTCGCGTAGCAGGAACTCTTCTTCGGCGATAGTTTTATAGATCTGATCGACATCCCGGCTGATGATCTGTTTACCACAGCCGCAGCTGGCGCGGAAATTGATCACGTCAGATAGAGTGATCAGCTTGTCCGGATGTTTTCCTTCCTTAATATCGTTGATCAGACGGAAAGCCGCTTCCGCGTACTGCTCGGGACGGATCGTAACGGTAGTAAGAGAAGGAGTGGTATCTTCGCCTTCTTTGATTCCGTCAAATCCGCATACGCAGATGTCTTCAGGCACACGAACGCCGCGTTTCTTGAGTTCCTCACAGATGGACAGCGCCATATAGTCATTCGCACAGATGATAGCCTGCGGATAAGATCTTCTGCCCTGCATGAAGAAATCCAGTGCTTTTGCACCGCGGTTACGCCAGTAGTTACCTTCGAAAATCGTATTGGCATCGATCGAAAGCCCGCTGTCACGCATAGCATTGACGAAGCCTCTCAGTCTATCCGGCGAGTCTTTATGCATGTACGGGCCGGACATATAGCAGATATCGGTAAAGTGATGAACATCGATAAAGTGACGTGTCATCTGGTACATGGTATCCCGGTTCTCGATCGAAATCGTGTAGAAATCCGGATGACCTGTCTGGATCAGGATCACGGGACATGTGGCGTTTGCCTTAACCAGCTCGTAGAACTCTCTGTCCATACCGTTGATATCAAATGATCCGGGAAGCGCGATAATGGCATCAAACGAGGAATAATCGGGAAGGTAAAGAATGTTCTTCTTGCCGATCTCGGAAAGAAGATTGCGGCCGTATGGAGAAGTATAAGACCCATAAGAGGCGAAGATGATCACATCCATGTCGTTAAGCGAGGCAAGGTCAATGATGGCTTTCCCGAAATCTGTCTGGAAAACCTGAGTGATCTCACTCATGAAAAGACCGATCTTCTTGCGTGCCAAAACCATTCCTCCTGATGTGCTCTCATGCTGTCTATGATGCGATTATAACACCGAAAACCCGCTGACACCAATTTAGAGGGCATTATTTCCGAATTCTTTTCTCTTGCTTAACATTTTGAAATATGTAAAAATGCTTTTAGGGAGAAGAAGAGTCTTAAGGTTTGGGGGTATTTGATTATGTATAACAACAATCAAGGTGCGCCGCAGTACAACGACCGCGAAAAAGCGATCCTGGCAGATAGAAGCAGATGGACACATGAGATGTCGGGAAAATGCAATACGCTGTTTGTAATCTCGATTATCAGCCTTATTCTAAGCGCTGTCGCTATTATTATGACACTCAGTGTTCTTACATCTTCAAGGCCAAGCTACAGCGATCTTAAAGATACGGCAACAGTACTCATCATTATGTATGTCGTTACTCTGGTTCTGAGTATAATCTATGGTGCTACGGTTCTTTCGATGGGCACGTACATGGATGATTTTTCCTCGGCAGGCGGACTATATATCGCTGCGCAGATCTGTACATTCCTGAAAAGTATTTTCGGATCCGGGAATGCACTCGGCTCGATCTGTAATCTCGTCGGGGCGGCCCTTTCAATTGCATATATTTTCAAATTCTGTGGAGGTATGATCAATTGCTTTGATGCAATTGATAATTACATGGCCGGCAGCTGGGAGTCATTTAAAACAACTTATCTTGTGGGAACCATCGGAACACTTGTCAGTGCTCTCGTATTAATTTCGCCCGGCCTTACCGGACTTGGATTTTTCGGAGTAATCGGGTTTGCTATCATGATGATTATTGTCGGTATCTGGCAGATTGTTCTTCTTCGTCAGTCTGCAAATGAATTTGCGGTTTACAGCAGCAGTCCGAAACTTCCCCGAACATCTTCGTCACCATCCGGCTCCGGTGTTTTTCATAATGTAAGTGTCAGTCCGGCAGGTGCGCCACCGGTAAGAAGGCAGGCTCCGCGTACTTCCATGAGCAGAACCGAAGCGGTTCAGAAAGCGGAAGAAATGAGAAGAAGACGTGAAGCAAAAGCAAATGGCGAGGTCCTTCCTGAACCTTCGGAGAAGAAGACATCCGGCTCGGGTTCTTTCAACGACGAACATGCGAATATCCAGCGGCTTAAAGAGTATAAGGAATTGCTGGATTCCGGCATCCTTACTCAGGAGGAATTCGACGCGAAGAAGAAAGAGCTCCTGGGAAAATGAGATAAAACATTATCTGAAAGAAAATAGGCAGTCCGTTACGAACTGCCTATTCTTTTTGCAATCTTTAAGTCGATAATTAATTCAGCGATTCGAGCGCCTTCTTAACGGTTTCCGGAGCAGGTGCGCCGGTGATAGTACGCTTATTGACGCAGGTCTGAAGCGAGATCGCATCGTAAACATCATCCTCGATCAGATCAGAGAATTGCTTAAACTCATCAAGAGAGAGCTTCTCAAGAGTCGTGCCGTGCTCGATGCAATAGTGTACGAGTTTTCCGGAGATCTCATGGGTGCTTCTGAACGGGATACCCTTTCTAACGAGATAGTCAGCCAGATCGGTAGCATTGGTGAATCCGCCGAGAGCGGCAGCTTCCATGTTGTCCTTTCTGAGTTTCATGGTTTTGATCATGCCTGTGAAAGGAACGAGAACCCCCTTGATCGTATCGATCACATCAAAGAGCGCTTCCTGAACTTCCTGCATATCCTTGTTATATGTCAGCGGCAGTCCTTTCATGGTGACGAGAAGGGAGATAAGGTCGCCATATACACGGCCGGTCTTACCTCGCGTAAGCTCCGCGACATCCGGGTTCTTTTTCTGCGGCATCATGGAAGAGCCTGTAGAATATGCATCATCGAGCTCGATGAACTTAAATTCCTGAGAAGAATAGAGGATGATCTCTTCGGACAGACGGGACAGGTGCATCATCAGAAGTGAAGCAAAAGATGCGAGTTCGATGGCCCAGTCACGATCAGCTACACCATCCAGTGAGTTCAGTGTGACACCGTTCATTCCGAGCTGGTCCGCGACAGCTTCACGGTCAAGCGGGTAAGTGGTGCCTGCGAGAGCGCCGGATCCGAGAGGTGAGATGTTTGTTCTTGCAATGGCTTCATCGAGACGGTCCATATCTCTGCCGAACATCTGGATATACGCCATGAGATAGTGGGCAAATGTGATAGGCTGTGCACGCTGGAGATGTGTGTAGCCGGGCATGTATGTCTCGGTATTGTCTTTTGCGATATCGATCAGTGTGTCGCGAAGTCCGCCGAGGAGAGACTGGATCTCTTTGGCTTCATCTACAGCATACAGACGCTGGTCAAGAGCAACCTGATCATTTCTGGATCTGCCGGTGTGAAGACGCTTGCCGGCATCCCCGATGCGGTCGGTCAGTTCTTCCTCAATAAACATATGGATATCTTCGGCATCCGAATCAAAGGTGAGCTTGCCGGAATCGATATCATCCAGAATGGAAAGAAGTCCTTCTTTGATCTTATCGGCGTCTTCCTGTGAGATGATGCCCTGTTTCGCAAGCATCTGACTATGGGCGACTGAGCCCTCGATATCCTGCTTATACATTCTGCAGTCGAAGGGGAGAGATGAATTGAAATCATTTACCGCTTTATCGGTCGCTTTCTCAAATCTTCCTGCCCACATTTTCTTAGCCATAGGTGATCCCTGCCTTTATCTCGATTTACTGGTCTATGATACCACAATTACAGACGGCGATGTAGTTTATATAAGTATTTGCATATGTATTGACAAAAATACCTTGTGTTCTATAATTGTGTTGCCTAAGGGGAAGCGGAATAACTGCTGATAGCAAGGTGTATATCTGATACGATACTTCTATGCTTAAGTTTGTTCACGTCTTTTGGGCGTGATTTTTTTGTTTAAAGGGGAGTTTTATATGGGAAACCGCGTAGCCGTGATCAGTGTGATCGTAGAAGAGAACGGGGATACGAATGAACTGAACAGCCTTCTTCATGAATATGGTCAGTATATCGTAGGAAGAATGGGGATCCCGTACAGAAACAGAAAAATCAACATCATCAGCGTAGTGATCGATGCTCCGCAGGATGATATCGCCACACTTTCCGGGAAGATCGGAAATCTCCCGAACATCAGCGTTAAAACCACATATTCTGCCGTAAAGGATGAAAAGGAAGGATAAGAACACATGTATAAGTATGACCCGAAATCATTGATTGCAGATGAGTTTATCAATGATGAAGAAATCAAGGAAACTCTGGCGTATGCCGAGGCCAATAAGAACAATTTCGAACTGATCGACGCGATCCTGGAAAAGGCTCGCCCGGGTAATCTTCAGGCAGCTGAGCACGGTACGGCTTTGACCCACAGAGAGGCGTCTGTGCTGCTGGCCTGTGAAGATCCGGAACGTATCAAGAGAATGTTTGAGATCGCAGAAGAGATCAAGCAGGCTTACTACGGTAACAGAATAGTGCTTTTCGCGCCGCTGTATCTCTCGAATTACTGCATCAACGGCTGCCTGTACTGCCCGTATCACGCGAAGAACAAGACGATCCCGAGAAAGAAACTCACCCAGGAAGAGATCCGTCAGGAAGTTATTGCTCTTCAGGATATGGGCCATAAGAGACTGGCGATCGAGGCAGGTGAGGATCCGAAAAACAACCCGATCGAGTATATCCTCGAGTGCATCAAGACGATCTACAGCGTTCACCATAAGAATGGTGATATCAGAAGAGTTAACGTAAATATCGCTGCGACAACAGTTGAGAACTACAGAAAGCTGAAAGAAGCCGGTATCGGCACATATATCCTGTTCCAGGAGACATATCATAAGGACAGCTATCTGAAGCTGCATCCGACAGGACCGAAGCACGATTACAACTATCACACCGAGGCGATGGACCGTGCGATGGAAGGCGGAATCGATGATGTCGGACTGGGAGTGCTTTTCGGTCTGGAACTTTATAAGTATGAATTTGCAGGACTTATCATGCATGCTGAGCATCTGGAAGCCGTACACGGTGTCGGTCCGCATACGATCAGTGTTCCGCGTGTAAAGCGCGCAGATGACATCGATCCGAACGAGTTTGACGGTGGTATCGACGATCAGACATTCGAAAAGATCATCGCTTGCATCCGTCTTGCGGTTCCTTACACAGGAATGATCATTTCTACACGTGAGAGCCAGCAAGTCCGTGAAAAGGCATTGAAGATGGGTATTTCCCAGATCAGCGGCGCCAGCAGAACTTCTGTCGGCGGATATACGGAAGAAGAGCGTCCGACGGATACGGAGCAATTCGATGTTTCCGACCAGAGAACGCTTGATGAAGTTGTCAGATGGCTGATGGAGACCGATCATGTACCGTCGTTTTGCACCGCCTGCTACAGAGAAGGCCGTACGGGAGACCGTTTCATGAGTCTTTGTAAGAGTGGCCAGATCCTCAACTGCTGCCACCCGAACGCGCTGATGACCTTGGCGGAGTTCCTGGTTGACTATGCATCCGAGGAGACCAAGAAGGTCGGCTGGGCTCTGATCGAGAAGGAACTTAAGAAGATCCCGAAAGATAATGTCCGTGAGGTCTGTGCTAAGCATATCGAGGAGATCAAGAACTCCAACAGCCGAGATTTCCGTTTCTGATTAAGAAGCACATGTATCTTTGATTTCGTTTTCTCCAATGTTACAATGAAATGGGCATTGGGAATATTGGGGAGAAGAAAATGGGTAATAGGTTCTGCTACGATGCATTTATCAGTTATCGTCATTGTTTTCCGGACAGTGAGATAGCGCAAAATCTTCAGAAAAAACTGGAAAACTTCCGTCTTCCGAAGGCAATCATCGAAAAGACCGGCAAGAAACGGCCTCTTCGCATTTTTCGCGATGAGACCGAGCTTTCCGTTGCCGATGATCTTTCAGATGCGATCTCAACTGCCCTCTGGGAATCAAAATATCTGATCTGCGTTTGTTCTCCCGAGTATCTTGACTCCGTCTGGTGTATGAAAGAGATCGAAGCCTTCCTACGATTTAATGACAGAAAACATATTCTTCTTGTTCTGGCAGATGGAGAGCCGGATACGGCATTCCCGGAGATTCTCACTTATGAGGAGCTATTTCAACTCGGCCCGGACGGACACCCTCAGAAATACAGACAATATAAAGAGCCTTTGGCAGCAGACTGCAGAGGAGATTCGTCCAAAGAAAGAAAAGCGAAGATAGATAGTGCGGTGGTACGTCTGGTTTCAGGTATCCGGGGACTTCCTTATGAGGAACTTGCACAAAGACATAGAAAGGAAGCCTATAATCGGGCAAGAAACCGTGTGCTTGCGGCTTTCGGCGTTCTTCTTGCGATCATTGCTGTAGGTGTATTTTTCTTGGTCCGTATCTCCAGGCAGAAGGCACAGATCTCCAGACAGCAGGATGAACTCACTGCTCAGAAGAACGAGATCGAAGAACAAAGAAACACCATACAGCAGAAGTATGCGGATTCTATGGCCGGTGTCTCGGAGAACCTGCTTCGTGATGGAAAAAGAAAAGATGCTGTATACGCGGCAAGAAGTGTTCTTCCGGATGAAGGTTCTGATGATTATAGTGAGAATTCTTTACGAGCGCTTTCCAATGCCATGGGGATCTATGAGTTTTCGGATCACGCAGCAAGCGATGATATGATCCGAGCCCCAAGTGCCGTATCTCAGTTTGACGTTTCTCCTATGGGTGGATATGTCATGGTAAGAAGTCTTGACAGTAAAGTGTTTGTTATGGATATTTCCAATGACAAGATGCTGCTGATGTATGAGAATCTGAATTTTGCAGATGCCGGTTTTGATGGAGAACGTGGATTCGTATATCAAGGAGAAAACGAGAGCTATACTTATTTCGATTTTTCGTCTGCGACCGAGACGGATCTGGGCATAGAGGATGCGAAGATCATTTCCGATCCGCTGGGAAACGGATACGCGTCCATAACTGATGATGAAATAGTGATTTTCCGTGGGCCGGAAGCTCTCTGTCGTATTGATGTGCGTGGAGAATCGCTGCCGGATACGGTTAATATCCGATCTTTTGCTTATGTATTCTTTTCCGTCGATGGGGATGAAGCCTGGATCTTTATTCCTGATCAAGATTCAGGAACTACATATATCTATTCGGCAGATCTGCTTTCCGGACACGTGGAAAGGCGTTATACGGATCAATCGTGGATTTATGATTTCTGTTCGGACGGAGAATCCATGCTTTGTTTATATGACGCATACTCATCGACGAGGAAAGTATTTCTTAAAGATCTTCATACAGGAGAGCAGAAGAATGTCGAATGGGGTGAAGCATGTAGCGGATTCCAAGTCTGTGGCGACGATATTGTAATATATGATCAGACAACGATATATTTTTTGAACCGGAATCTGGAAGTGATCAGAACGATCGATGTGGATGTGGATCTTTCTACAAGTGTCCTTACTCCGGATGGAATCGCGATTTTTGACTTAAAAGATGGATGTTATCTTATCCGGGACGGAGAATGCCGCTTTTTTGATCCGGATATTGATGATGCAAAACTGCTCTGGGCGAAAGACTATGCGAATGGAACG
>JAEEGL015823260.1_pt1 | contig 27369 bp, 20 predicted proteins | sample 9134231 | NCBI WGS metagenome assembly JAEEGL01 (sample SAMN16246548, study PRJNA631951) | gut metagenome | biome: gut microbiome; feature: rumen; material: fiber-attached | host: Bos | place: Iran: Karaj | collected 2018-10
CAACCTCTCCTTCGGGTTCGTCTATAGGTTTTAGGTAATGGGTTTTTGGGGTTTTGGTTGGTATTACGCCAAGCTCACAGACACAGCATATCCACCGCTGCCCACATGGCAGGAACACCCCAACAGAGAACCATACAGAATAAAAAAAGTGCCGCAGTTTTCTGCGGCACTTATCAGTTCAAGCGGTGGGGACGAGATTCGAATATTTTAAGTCATCCCCTCTATACTGGCCTAAATTATTGTTTCTACTAATGTATATTAATGCTTATTAATATTTGTATTCTAATAAAAATGGGATATCTTTGGGATATTTTCTGGGATATCTTTGGAATATGAGAATAAAGCATCGCATTAATTTTCGCCTCTTCCCGTACGGCAAAAATACAAAAAAATATCAAATCCGAGCAAGGATGTCGTTCAACGGAGAACGTATAGATATCTCCTCCGGCATATCCCTCCTTTCACCGGATTCTTGGGATCAGGCTCTCGAGAGAGTGGTCGGAAAGAACACTCTCGATGATAACGCCCGGTTGTACAAAATGCGTGATCTGTTGGAAATGACCATCGGGTCTTTCGAAGTCGAGGGGAAGTATCCTTCCGCCGCCGAATTTAAGGAGCGGTTCGAATCGAAGTGGAAGGGCTTCTCCACGGCAGATAAAGAAGAGGCCAAGAAAAGGGATTCGGCTCCTGGATTCTTTGATGTATTCGACATGTTTATGCAAGAAGGAGGTGAAAAGAATGCATGGACAGTTGCCACCTATCAGAAGTGGTACGCCCTCAAGGAAGACCTCCATTGCTACAAGCCGAAATTCAAGTTCGAGGATATTAATGAAAGCTTCTTGACGGGATTCGTCGGATATCTGAGAGACGTCAAAACGCTCAAGACTCCTCGCAGGCCCAAAGGTGACAGGCAAAAGTATGACCTGGAGGACGTGACGGGGATTAAGAACTCCACGTTGGCCAAGAAGCTGGAATATCTACGTTGGTTCCTGAACTGGGCTACGGCCAAGGGATATAATGACAACCTTGAGTATAAGTTTTTCAAGCCGACTCTCAAGCAGACCCAAAGAAAGATAGTCTTCCTTACCAAGGAAGAAATAGGTCGGATTATCGACCTGGATCTTTCGGGGGAATACGTATATCTCGAACCGGTACGCGACACTTTCCTGTTTTGTTGCTTCTCCGGCCTGCGCCATTCCGATGCAAACAATCTTCGTAAGAGCGACGTTAAGGGCGATCACATCGAAATAACCACGGTGAAGACAGCTGACAGTATTTCTATTGAGCTGAATGAAATAACAAAAGCTATCATACAGAAATATTCTGATGTCCTTCTGGCCGATAACAAGGCTCTGCCAAACATGACCAATCAAGCCATGAACAGGGACCTCAAGCTTTTGTGTAGACTTGCTGGTATTGATGAGGAAATACGTGTTACGACCTATAAGGGAAGTGAACGCCAGGATGAGATCCATCCGAAATGGGAACTCATAGGTACGCATACGGGGAGACGAACGTTCATTGTGAATGCGCTGTCCTTGGGGATCCCGCCCAACATTGTGATGAAATGGACGGGCCACAGCGATTACAAGGCGATGAAGCCATATATCGATATCGTGGATTCGATCAAGGCTGAGTCTATGAAGAAGTTTGACACCTTGTTATAAGAAAAAGTGAGCTATTTGAGCTCGCTTTTCTTTGTTTTATGATCTTCTGCTTTATCGATACTTTGTTGAATAAGATCCATTATCGGTTTTGACAGCCGATTAAAGGCATCAACGGTCCTTTTAATAAAAGTTGGATCATATTCTTTTTTTGAGTCTAAAAGGCTTACAGTAGAAGAGTATAGAGTATAAAGGGTGTTCGCGTTGCCCCAGATATCCTTAAGGAGCTTAAAGTCTTCACGGCTATCTACGTCGCCGTAATCTGCCAGGTATTTGGTGACCTTTCCGAGTGTGTTCAGGACATCCGGATAAAGGTCGGGATAATTCTTGACGGGGCGTCGTGTCCGATGCGCGTGGGCCACCGAATCATTATCGTCATAAAGCGAACCTTCCCCGGTTGTTAAATATGTCTGCGAGAAGCCATAATTGTCATTAAGCAGATATGCATGTATATCGCTGAAATACTTTTTCTTATCCGCCATAACATTGGCAACAGAAGACCGGCATATGAATAAGTCGGTTCCGACTTCGTCGTATCCTATTTTCTGCAACTTAAGTTCGGCAATGACGGCTTTCTTTACTTCTGCTGGCGTGGCAACAGGATGTCCATTATTTCCCATTACTTTAATGATTTTTATGATGGTACAAATATAATGAATTATTTATATATAGCAATAAACAAAATTATTAACAATTATGTGACCAAATGTTGATGTTTGTCAGTTTTATATAATTATATAATCTTAATTAGCTATATATTCTCCCATTTCTAAAGTATAAATTTTCATAAAAATCACAAAAATGTGAACAATTTTGGTGATTTGTAGCTATATTTGTAGCGGGATGATAATTTTATTTATTATGGAAGAACTTACTAACATACTAAACAAACCTCTAGTTTCTCTCACTGCTGAAGAGTTTCTCCGTGTTGTAAGACAATACGGGAAGTCCGCATCTTCTGATGCATCTAAATCTAATAAGAACGTGGCTTATGGCGTGTCCGATCTCGCGGCAGAGATAGGCTGCTGCCCGGCCACCCTTTACAATCTCAAAAGGCTGGGCGTTCTCGATCCCGCTATCCTTTCTCATATCGGCAAGAAGATAATCTTTGACGTGGATGTGGCTCGAGAAGCCGCCAACAACTACAAAAAGATGTCAGCAGGACGTTAAGCGGTTAGGTAATGACTCCTTTGGATTGTACAAAGAGGATCCTGGGGTATATGATGGCGGACAATTCCGTCATCGATGATGTCGTCTGCGCTTTATGGCCAGAAGATATCTCCAGCCCCTATTTGTCTGCGATTTTCAGTGCCATCAAGGACTTGCATGACACCGCTCATTCTGTTGACGCGACAGCGGTAGCACAACGGCTGCTGGATACGAACAACGCGGAATGGATAAATGTTGTCCGTGACGCAAAGAAAACGGACAACGTGCGTGCGGCCCTAATGGAAGACCTAATACTCTTCCAGGAGAATCTGGGCAGTGGTGCAGAAATACGGTCATTGTTGAATGAGATGGCGCTCGAAAAGCAGAAGAGGGACACAATGAGCGCCATCACTGACTGGCAGAAAAGCTCAGAAGAAGGTGTCCTCGGTCAGGTTGGCAGCTTGATAGAGAGATTGTCGACCATTCAAGAGAGAGCGGTGGGGCCCACCTTGGCTCCGTTGGATTTTGATGCTCTGCCTCCCATCAGAAAGCCTATCCTTACGAGGGGAGGAGAACCGTGGTTATTTGAAGGGGAAGTAATGCTGCTGGCAGGACCTCCCGGTAAAATGAAATCATATTTGTCCACCACATTGGCTGGTGCGTTTGTCCGTGGGCGGGATTGTTCCGCTCCGGAGCTCACTCTAGGCCTCATCGGGGAGATAGCCAATCCCAGGGTTGCCCACTTTGACACGGAACTCCCGGAGAGTACCATATCCAGGAGGATGAGTTTCACTCAGACTGTAGTTGGAAAGTACTATAACTGTACGGGTCGTTATTCTTTCTTTGCGGTTTGTCTCTACAGCAAGGAAACGCGATTGAGGATGATTGAGATGGCGATCCGATCAGGCAAATACGATTTGGTAGTTATTGACAGCGTCAGGGATATCTGCTCGGATTTCAACGATTTGACCGAAGCAAAACACATTGCTGACCTGCTCAAACGTCTGGCGGGGAAGAGTTCGTGCGGCATTATCATAACCTCCCATACGGAGAAGATGAACAATACCGTCAGGGGTCATATGGGAAGTCAATTATATGACATAAGCAGCTTGTATCTGCTTTTGGAAGGCGTTCCAAGAACCGATAACGTAAAAATCGAAGTGGTCAAACACAGGTCCGGCAATGTAAAAGGCTTTGCATTCAAGTATGAAGACGGAGAACACCCCCACCTGGTTAATGCCGAAGTGGCAGAAGACGGGACGCCTTTCGTGGGCATATTCAAGGAAAACCTTGTTCCATATCATACATACGATAGGGACGAGATACTGGAGCTTCTGGAAGATAGCTATTATGCTAAAAACACGGCTGTCAATTATATCTCCCGCGCCATTAAAATGGGCCTACTCAAAAAGGAGGGAGACAAGTACTCTCTTGTGCTCCCCAAAGCGCCCGAAGAAGATCTCCCTGAAGATTAAGAAACATAAACAAACGATTATGGGAAAAACAATATCATTTTCTGTTGACAAGGGCGGCGTCGGTAAGACCACGTCTGCCGTTAATGTAGGGGCCGCGCTTGCGATGCGCGGATACAAGACCCTGCTCGTCGATGCTGACCAGCAGAGTAACCTTACTAACACTTTCCTCAAGGAAACACCCCAGGTCACCTTAAATGAAGCGATGCTTGGGGAAGTGCCAACCCTGCCTATATATAACATCCGCCGTTGCCTTGACATCGTCCCGGCTTCTTCAAAAATGTTCGGCATTACGCTGAAACTCCTGAAGAGGTCATTAAGCGACAGCTTTGCCGAGGATTGTAGGATGATCCTTCGCAGGCTGCTGGAGCCGGTGGTACCGCAATATGACTACATCATCATTGACTGTCCACCGTCAGACAACATAATGACACTGAATACCGTGTTCGCAACCCGCAATGTATTCATAGTAGCCACTCCTGAGCCATACTGCGTAAAGGGTGTTGTGAACTACGTAGAGATGATGAAGGAGGTTAAGAGAGATAGCAACAAGGAAATCCGCCTGGCAGGAGTCCTCGTAACGAATGCCGACATGTATGCAGCAGCACACCGTGTAGGTGTAGAAAGCTTGCGCCAATGGGGAGGACCGTTCATCTGTGATACGATAATCCGCCATTCAAGGCCCATCGCTACGGCTTCTCTTTCTCATTCAGACATATTCTCTTATGCCCCATACACCAACGGGGCTAAGGACTATAGCAGATTTACGGACGAATTAATAAACAGGGTAAAATGATAGACATAGGATCCAACTATAGAAGTGCACTCGGGGCAAAGCTTGACTTTGATCAAGACGCTCCAGTAGCTCCAGTGCCAGAAACAACAAAGAGGGAGAATAAGTGTAAGGCTCCTTCTAGAAGAGAGACTACGAAGAGTACACCGCGTACACAAAGTACACAATGTGTACAAGGTGTACGAAGTGTACAAGGTACACGGGGTGTACATAGAACACAAGGTGTACGAGGTGTACAAGGTGTACAAAGACTTGAAAGGAATATCCCAAAAACCTATCGCGTGCCGCGAGAGATAGTTGACAAAATAGACCTTATAGCATACTGGAGGCGGAAGCCTGTCCAGGATATAGTGACAGAAGCGTTATCCAAGTTCATCTCTCGCGCAAAAGACTCTGAACTCACTCCGAAACCATGACTTTATACGCCGATTTATCTATGTGTCCAGGGAGTTATATACTTATATTTATATCTATAGATATAAATATAAGTATATACCCCCCGATGGACACTCGTAAAAACCCTTAAATATAAAAGAAGAAGACCCCTTAAACATATTCCCCTTTCGTCGAAAAATACATGAAAGAAATAACGACATATCCCCAGCGACTCGCCCTATTGGATACAGCTGTCTCGACCAGGTCGGCTTTGCCGAGTCGCCGCTGGCGACGGCCGGCAGCTATATCCAAGTTCCTGCCAGGAACGGGCGGCACTGACGATATGCCGGCCAGACAATTTCCCAGTCCGGAAGGACGTGGAAAATGTCTTAACTCAGTAGGGCAATTTTTTGGACTCCGCCTACAAAATTGGCGCTACGCTCCCTACCTCGCCGGGGTTGCACCCCTGGACCCCTCGAAGAAAGGGGAAACAGTTCGGGGCCCGCGGTTCCACCGCCCTAACCTCTTTCCTCCTTCTCCGACCAAAGGCGAGCCCTTTGGAATCCCCAGAGCTCCTTCGAAAACATCCTGGGACCCAACCCGGAATCTTTTCACCGGAGACCACGAATAACACACCATCCAGATTTCAAGGACATGACCATAGGTACACAAGTCTTACATATCGAGAAGCGGATCTCCATCCCTTCCGGATTAAACAGGCATATTACGAGGAAGCAGTTCGTTTCCGTGGGGGGTAAAAGGAAGGCCATCGTCTGGGTGCCCGACAACGCCGACCCTAAAAGGACCGCGGGGAATGTCGAACTCGTTTCCCGCGAATATAAGAACGAGAATGGCCAGAAGTACGAGCTCACTTTACAGCAGGCGGTAGACAAGCGTCTGCGGGAGGCAGACATAAAACCGAGGAAAGGTCAGACCACCTGTCTGGAAATGATCTTCTCCGGCAGCCATGAGGTAATGGCCAACATGAGCAAGGAAGAACTCCAGCAGTGGGCCGATGATACGCTCAAGTGGGCGCAGGAGAAATGGGGTAAGGAGAATGTCGTCAGCGCCAGCCTTCATGTCGACGAGAAGACTCCGCATATCCACATGATCGTCGTCCCCATCGTGTCCGGCCAAAGCCGCCGTACCAGGAACTACAAGATGAAGGCATCGGGGCGAGGGTCCAGGACATACAAGATCAATCACGACAAACTCCGTCTCTGCGCCAACGAGGTGTTCACCCAGGGGAAGCTTTATGACTACCATGACAGCTACGCCAAGGAGGTGAGCATGAAATACGGACTCGGCCGCGGAGAGAAGGCCGAACCCGGGTGTAAGAAAAAACACACGAACTCCATCGAATACAACCGGATGCTCGCGACCAAGGCGAAGGAGCAGGAAGCGCTCATACGGGAGCTCACATCCGATTACGATGAAAAGAAGGGGAAGATACAGGAAAACATACAGCAGCTTCAGGGAAGCCGGGAACGCCTGTCCTCCCTCGTCGAGGAGGAGAAAAAGAACTATGCCTCCGCGATCTCCAAAACCAAGGAAGCAGAAATGGAACTCGCTTCCCAGAAAGAAACCATAACAGAGCTACATAAGGCCATCGAAGACAACAGCGCCATCATCGTGAGGCAGGAGATTAGGAAAGCGTCCGCCTCCATCGACGAGGACGCGGCGGAGCAGCAGCTGCTGGAGAAGTACAGCGCGGTCCTATCCCTCTCTGAAGAGGAGCATAAGCTACAGAGGTTAATAACCGACAAGAAAACGGAGCTTGCCGAAGTGGATGCCAACGTCAGGAACCGCAGGGCACAGCTGAATGCCAAGATCAACCTGTATAAGGTCCCGCAGAAAGGTCGCCTGGGTTACCCCGCGCACGAGGTTGAAAGGTTCATAGATTCCGTCAATGCCGCCGAACTGACCGCCGCGATGAACAAAGTTCCCGGTGACATAAAGGTGGCGAAGGAAATCCTTGACGAGAATGACCGTCTCCGTGGGATCGAGGATGACTATAGGGCCTTCAAGAATTCATCGGAACGGATGCGGAAGCGGATTGAATACTTGGAAACGGAAGCCAAGCGCAAGTCCATCACGGAAGTACTGGGATATGCATTGCAGAAGACCGTGAAGGTAGGCTCCTTTTCCGTCGATAATACGCCTACGGGGGAGGATATCTTCGCCGAGTTCACAATAGCTGGTAACGCGGCCAAATATGTAGGCCATATCACCCCTGATGAGAGGGTCTATTATACTAGAGAGGACCAGGATTCCCTGGAAGAGGTGAAATCCCAATCCCTGAATAAGACATGGAAAGACCTTGGGCTGCTGTCCGTCATTCTGGCTGAGAACAAAACCAGGGATACCCTCGCAAGGTACTCAACAAAACTCTCGCTCCTCGTCGGGGGAAAGGTCAACGTCAAGGATTATATCGTGTCGGGCAAGGAATACCTTCTGTTCGCATCCAATGGGAGGGCATATCACGTGTTCAGCAACGGCAGCACGTGGAGCACTTCAGACAGTCGCGTCAAGACCCTCAAGGACTGCAAGACCTACGGTCCGGAGAGAATCTGGAGGAAAGAAGGGAACATAGCCGACATAACAAAGAGGGGGCAGCAGTTGAAGCTCAAGTTATGAAACCAAACACCACCTTTTCCGTGTCACACCGGAAATGTGTTGTTTTAAATCTTATGATTAACCTCATACGGGTATCAGAATAATTCAAAGAAATGGAGAAGCACAAAAACAGAGCAGTAATATACGCAAGGGTCTCATCGACGGGAGACCGCCAGGACACCGCCCGCCAGGTGGCAGACCTGAAGCGGTACGCCGGGGCTGCCGGCCTCACAGTGGAGCGGATCTTCGAGGAGAAGATGTCCGGTGCCAAGGAGAACCGGCCGGTCCTGAACGACTGCGTGGAGTTCCTGGTCTCGGGCAAGGCGGACACGCTGCTCGTCTCGGAGCTGAGCCGCCTCGGCAGGACGATGCGCCTCGTGGTCGACACGATCGACAACCTCACCAGGGCGGGGGTGAACATCTACCTCCAGAGCCCGGGAATCAACACGCTCAACCCGGACGGCTCGAAGAACCCCCTTACGACGATGCTGGTGGCCATGCTGTCCAGCTTCGCCGAGATGGAGCGCGAGCAGATCCGCTACCGCCTGGAGTCCGGCAGGAAGCAGGCCATCGCCAAGGGCGTCAGAATGGGCCGAAAACCGGGCTTCAAGCTCTCCTCGGAGGAAGTGCTGGCAAGATACCCGCAGGTCGCCAGAAAGGTCAGGAAAGGGCTTTCCGTGCGGGAGATCGCCGGGGCCTGCGGAGTGTCCACGGCAACGGTCCAGAAAGTCAAGAAGGTGCTGGCCGGATGACCCAGCACCTCCTTTTCGTCGGAATAACGAAGTGATAATAGAAGAAATGACTAAACGGTACAAGAAGATACAGTTGGACTGGGTGTTCAACAGATGGGAAGTGACCAGGAAGGCTTCAAGGGAGATCTCAGAGATGCTTGAAGCGATGGGAGTCGCTCCCGGCGAATACTACGAGCTCCAGTCCTGCAGCGGGGAACGTGGCGGCAGGATCATATCCGTTAAGTACCAGGGAAAAGGTGAGAAGGCGCATATCGGATGCATCTACGAATCCGATTACCCCGTACCATCAGAGCGCAGTCCCTATGACCTGGAGGACGATGTCTTCACGCTCGTCGTCGCGCATGGAAGGCTGTTGCAGGAATATAGGAGATATATGAAACGGGCCTGAAGGGACATCGTTTCACTCAATATTTATAACTAACTAAAGCGTATTAAAAATGGCAAAACAGTACAAAAACCTAAGAAGCTTGTGGAAAGCTGAGGTCTGGGACATGTATAAAAGAGCTACGGAAGAAATAACCGAGATGCTCAAGGCAATGGGTGTCGCACCCGATGAATACTATAATCTTCAGCGTGTTATTAAAAGAGACCGCTACTATGTTACTTCCGTCAAGTTCTTTGAAAAAGACGGAGAAGTCCGGATAGGATGTTTATACGAAACAAGTGAGCCCAAGCCGTGGAACAGGAACTACGCCGAGTACTGGGGAGATCCCGGTGCAGTAACCATAGTGCACAGCTACGTCCGACGGGATTACAACAAATTCATTAAACAACACTAGCCTATAAGTGATTCTGCTCCGGAGGGCATATCCCGACCAAATGCACATATTCACATATGGATAAATGTGCATATGTTCGTTCTGCGATTACCCGGCTTCCGGAAGGAGGGAAGTGCCAGTTTCGCGGTTTATCCGCCTTGGTAATTCGCTGAGAATCGCTTATTTGAACAAGTCCCGCCCATCTCCCGGGACCGCTTCAGTCTTGGGAGACCTGGAAAAAACCTGCTACAGGAGCATCTTTGAGGAATTGTAGGATGGAAGGGACCCACCCCCCCCATCGAAACGGAATCCGATTAGTTCCGGATATTAAAAGGGAAATATCCCCTCCTTCGAATGTACAGTTCCCCTGTCATTCTGTATAGTGGCACTATACAAGTTTGTACAGCATCACTATACTATTGGCCGTATGAACCGGATTATTCTGTACAGTCGGACTATACAATGTACAGCGCGACTATACAAAAGAATTCATATATTCGCATACTTAAACTATTTAATTTAACTCGTGAACCCCCGTCGCTGCGAAGTGCCGGGGGTTCTTTTTCTATAAAAATATATTTCTATATAAAACGGTTAAAGCATTGGTGGCGCAGGAGGAGATTAGCACGATGACCGCAAACATGAATGGGGGCCTTTTCATGATAACATTTACATATGCTATTTCATCGTGGCAACGATATTCCCGCTGACGTTATACGGATATGAGACCCCGTTGGTAAATCTCATCTGGCCACTCCCTGAATAGGAAAACCTGAGCGTCTTTCCATAGAGGGTTCCGGGGCTGAAAGTGTAATTCACATAACCGTCACTATCCGTATAGACAGTTGGGTCAAGAACGATAGAATTCCCCGAAACGGTCCCCGTCGTATTCCATTCCCCAATCATTCTCACTCTGTCGGAGTCGACTTTCAAAAGCATAAACTTGGAGGTGAGCTGACTGTTCTTGGAGTCTCCACCCCAGGTGATAAAATAGGTGTCCACGGTAGTATACTCACCGACGAAAGCATCGGCAGGCTCCTCAGCATCGGTTTCGACGCCTGAACAGTTAGTTAGCAGTAAAGGCAGGCAAATGACCGCGAAGGCAAATAAGAGTTTTCTCATAAGGTGTTGACTATAATGAAGTGAATTCTAAAACTGTCCCTTTACATATTCTTTTATATACTGCCTGAGTTCGTCGGACTCAAGGACCCTGACATCCCTGGCCAGCCCGATGCAGAATCGTCCGACTCCCTCCATGGCGCTTACCGGGCCGTCGAAGATCCATTTGTCGCCCTCCTGATGGACATCCGGCTCCGCGAGCGGAAACTCCTCTACAAGGAGGTTCTTTGCGCGGAGGGTCATCTCCAGGCGGACCGGGGTCTGATGGTCTGCGCACATCCGGAAGGCATCAATGAGCCCTCTCTTGTGCAGATCCTCGCAGGACCAGTCTTCAGAGAGTATATCCACCTTCCCAATGCGGGGAATCTTGAAGATCTTGTTCTGCTTCTTTTCCAGGTCATAGGCCCAGACATCGAGATGATTGTTAGTAAAGCCGAAAGGCTCGACGAGACGGTCGCGAATCTGCCCGGAATTGGATGATGCGTAATTCTTCAGAACCACCTTTTTCTTATCATCCATGGCATCCCGCAGGCTCTGAATCGTGGCAGCATTGGACTTGGACCCAGTGAACTCGTTTATGCTCGTGAGGTCATAGATGGCGGCAAGTTTGTCATGTAGGGAAGCCTTCAAGGCATTGGTGCTGTCCAGGTTCTCAATGAGGTTGCACAAAAGCCTTCCCTCTTCGTCGGAGAAATAGAGGAGCTTGGACAGATCCTTGAACTGAGCCGGCATCTTCACGAGCCGGTATACATTACTGCGAATCTTCTCTACCGTAAAACCAAGGGTTTTGAAAGTGTCGATATACCGATAAATCGAGCGATACGAAGTATCAAGCGCCTTGGCCAGCTCCTCCACTGTGAGATGGGCGCTGCCGGTCATCAGTCGCATGAGGCGAAGTACGCGTTCTACTCTTGGCTGTTCCATATCATTTGTCGTTTAGGTTTTCTAGATACATCACTTCTTTACCATTACGAAGCGCATAGTCAATCTCCGATCGGGTGCTGCTGCCTATATATCCGCCGACATTGATGACATAGATGGCGTCAGCCATGTCAATCTTGCGCTTGTGCATATTATCCAGCATCTCCTTCGTCCCTTCGGCCCAGACCTCGTCGTCCCCGCTATGGCCAAACAGGCCGACGCTGATGACGATGTTCCCCTCCAGGGTGAGACGCTTCTGGGTTTCAAGGAAAGCGTCCTTGAAGCGTGTGCTTCCGCATAGCGTTATGACCGGATACTTGCCTACCATAGTTATACTTCAAAAGAAAGAACCTCGTCAATGAGAATTGAACGTCCGGAGACTCTGTCCTTCTGTTCTTTCCTTCCGTTGTTCCGCAGTTCAATCACGTTATTATATTTTCCCCGAGAGGGAGCTTCAAAGCTAGGATCCAGACAATAAATAGCCGTGATGTCTCCGTCTCTCTTTTCGTAACCTACTGCCAGCACCGCATGTCCGCCCCCTCTTCTAAACCGGAAACCGAGTTCCACCGGATGGTATTTATCTATCTCTTCTGCAATGAATGAGATAAGGGCATCCTTATTCAGGTATGCTGAATTCTTCTCATCTTTTGTCTTCAGCAATTCTTTAAGATGCTGCTTGTCTCTTCCGCAGCTGGCGTACCAGGAACGGACGAAAGAACCGTAGGATTTATAGAGCTTATCTTGAATCTGTTCGAGAGTATACCCATTACGGAGCAGCAGTGTTTCCGGGTAATCATCGGATTTTGGAATCTTATAGAAGAACTCGTCTGCCAGATGCCCAAGCCCCGTTCTTCTGTCAAAACTATCATTCGATGAAAGGATATCATCTCGTTTGATGCTCTTTGTCGCGATGAGCCCCATCATTAAAGAATAAACGACACAAGCCCCATCAAGTTCACCTTGCCTTAGATGAACTGCCTTGCCGTTCTTTATATTCAAAAATTTCCTCATGGATTATTGTTATCCCTTATCGTAGATACTTATATCTTTCGGATCCGGATAATCCGCTCGTTTCCATCTCTACCGCTTGTTATAGCTTACGTTAAACTCTTTGCAGCGCCTCTCCTGCTGGGAGATGCTGTCAAGGGTGAAGCGTCCCTTCTTCTCGAAGATGTCCAGGCCGCGGCCGAGGGTGATAGTCCAGCCGTTGTCGGCCTGGATGAAGCGGTCGTGGTCCGCCTTGAAGTCATAGGTGAACTCGATGCCGTGCGCCTCCAGGTCTTCCTTCATCTCGTCGAAGATGTCTATCATGTCCGGGATGCGGTCATCGTCGTTCGACGTGGAGAGGTGCACCTTCAGGCTCTCGGGATCGTCGTTGCACTCCCGGAGCATCTGGATGAACTCCACGAGGTTCTCCACCTGGTAGGGGAGACGGATGAACGGATCAATCACCCGGACGGTGCTGGCCGTCTTGAGATAATCTCCGAAAAGACTCGCATAGGAGACCCCAGTCTGGTTGAGACGGATGGTCTTCACGGCACTGGCCAGCTCGACCCTGGGCTCTTTCTTCGGCGCAGCCTCCGCTGCCGCCTCGGGCTCTGCCAGAGCGGCGGGAACGGGACGGACGGGCTTCACCCCGGAGTTGATCTCCTCAAGCGTCGCGACCTGCACGGTCTCACCGCTGCGGAGGTTCTTGTACTCGAACTTCGCGGGCTCCGCCTTGAAGGTCTCGTCGATGATATAGAGCTGATCCTTGACCCTCTTGCGGCTCTCGGCAGCGAAGTCGATGAGCTCGTATGCCTCCTCCTCGGTGAACTTGCCGTTCGGATAGATGAGCTTGATGAGGCCGGAGAAGGTCTTGCGGATGGCCAGATGGTCTCTTTCTGAGAGGCTGCCGTCGAACTTGGCGTATTTCGCAAGCTCACCGGCGAAGTCCCGGTTGCGGAGCTCGTGAAGCACTGCCGCGATATAGTCCGTAATGAGTCCGTATCCGTTGCTGAAGGAATTCTTCTTGAGCATCTTGATCTCCCATCCGGGGTTGTACAGATGGATGCGGTCCAGGAACGCACCCTTGATGAACTGATGGGGGATGGACTCGAACAGGTTGCTGTTCTTCAGCATGTACGGGACTGTATGCTTGGTGTTGCCGACGAAGGACATCGAGGCGGACGCCTCATGGGTGGCCTTGCCGCGGTTGAACGACTTGTTCGCAAGATAGTTCTGCATGGTGTCGATCATCGTCGGGTCGATCTGCTTGCCGGGCTGCTGCTCGAACTCGTCCCACGCGACGACGTCCCAGTAGCCGACCAGGCCGAGTATCTCCTTGTTGCCGGACATCTTCACGAAGAGGCGCGCCGAGGTGACGTCGCCGCCGCTGACGAGCACCCCGTAGGGGGAGAGCTCCTGGAAGACGTGCGACTTGCCGGTTCCCTTCGGACCGAGCTCCACGAAATTGAAGTTGTTCTCCACGTGGGGAAGGAGCCTCGACAGGACGATGAACTTCTGCCTGCGGTTCAGGAGCTCCGGGTTCAGTCCCTGGGTGTGGATGAGAAAGTCGATCCACTCCTCGGTGGTGAACTTCTCGCGCTGTGAGGTATACTCCTCGACATCGACGTTCGAGATCTGGATGGGCTTCAGGGTCTCGATCTCCCAGCGGACGGGAACGTCATCGCCGGTGAGGTAGTTGATGGTCACTATGCTCCAGACGCCGTTCCCGGACAGGAGCTTCGGGTTCTTCGTCACGAAGTCCGTCGCAATCGGGATCCTCTGGAGCCCGAGGTTAGCGAAGCTCGCCTCGAAGTAGTCCTTCCTGTCGTTCAGGACAGCCGTCACCTTGTCGATGATGCGGTAGTGGCCGCGCTCCTTGATACGGCCCTTCACCTCTTCTGCCTCCGCCCTATTAATGTAGTTGTTGCGGATGATCTCCTTCACTTTCTCGATGCCGGATGAGATGATCTCCGGATCGCTGCTCGCACAGTACTGCCCGAGCAGGTACTCGATGACGTAGGTCGGAACGGGAAGATTGCCCTTGACCTGGAAAGCCAGGTCCTTCCTCACCACCTTGCCCATGAAGGCGTCCAATATCTTTTCCTGTAAATCCATATCTGTTAGAAGTCTTGATCGATGAGTGTCTTGTTGGTGACGATGGCCTTGGCCAGGGGATTGAGACGTCCCTTGTCCTCGGCGTCATAGATGCGCAGCTCGAGCAGTCCTCCGGATGCCGGGGTGCTGAGCGTCAGATCCACGGTGTAGAACCTGTTCTGGGGGTTCGCATCCGTGCTGTTGAGAACGACCTCCTTCTCTGCGGTGAGCAGCTTGGAGCCCTCGTAGATGCCGCAGATAACGCGTCTCTCCTTGAAGTCCTCGGAGACGGCCTGCGACTGGATCATGGAGAATTTAAGACGGCTGGAGACCATGTCCTGCGTGGATGAGAGGAGGGTAACACCCACACTCTGCTTGTTGTCCTCCCTGCGGAGATGGCTGTAGAGCACGGGGATGATCATTTCCTGGAGCGTAGCTCCGCCGTGGGCGAACTGGTATCCGCCACCCTCGGCGTAGAAACGGTTGGATCCGCTGGGAACGGAGACGATCTTGCCGCTGTTCTTCATGGTGGAGACCTCCGACATCGGGTACTTTTCGACACCGAACACGTCGCCGCCCGCTTCCGTGATGTAGTAACGGGTCTTGCGCTCCTCATACTCGTCATCCACCTTGTGCTTGTCCTTCTCCTCGAACGGAGTGTCGTTATAGAGGAAGCCATGGTCGCTGGTCACATAGACGTTGGCCACGTTGTAGGTGGCATGCAGTGACGGGACGAGCTTCTTGATCTCATCCACTGCGGCCTGACAGGCGATGGATATCTTCGACGGGTTGTCGTGGGACATCGAGTCGATGGTGTCGTGGAAGATGTATACCAGCTTGTTCTTAAAGATCTCTCTCTTCTGACTCATGGAATAGTTAGACAGGTCCTCGAAGCTGATGCAGAGGGCATCCTTCTCGAACCGTTTCACTTGGGCCGTCCTCTTGTCGATGGAGTCGAGGATCTCGCCGTCGACCTCGAGGTTGCAGTTGACGTACTTGAGCTCGGAGTGGGGGAGGAGCGTCAGCTTGCTGTACTTGGTCTCCGTCGGGAGGATGGCCAGCGCCGGCTCGATAGTGACCTCGTGCTTGGCGTCTCCCATCCCATTGAGGATATCCACGCCCACCTCGTAACGGAGGGCGTCGCTGATGATGACCACCCTCTTGGCGTCAACCCCCTTGAGCTTCTTCTCGTAGAAGTCCTGCTGGTGAAGGATGCCTCCCAGCTCCAGCGGTTTGACGCCAGTGTCCCTGAGGCAGCGGGTCCATTCCTGGTTGAAGAGATTGACCGTCTTGGAGTAGGTTGTGTCGATGTGCTTCTTGAAGGCCAGCAGAGAATCATACACGGGGACGGTCGTCGCTATCTGGCGGAACTCGCCGACGCACTGGCGGTAATAGGAGTCCACCAGGTAGAACTCCGAGATGTACTTCGTGATATAGTCATCCGGCGTCTTATAGGTGAACGAACCGAGCGCCCCGATCTTCTCCAGGAGGAAGCACGCATTGGACAGGAAGTCGATGACCTCCTGGGAAGGGGCATCCGCAGGAAGGCGCAGCGAGAAGGCGCGGAGCTTGTCGTTGCTCTCCACGGGGTTCGAGACCGCCTTCCCGTTGATGATGCTCTCGATGATCGGCCAGCTGAGGGACTCCGTCACGAAGCCGTAATCCGCATCGGGACCGTACCAGGAGATGATCTTGTCTTCATGGATATTCCGTCCGAGGAAGGCGACAGCCTTCGAGAACGCCTCCGCCATCGACGGGTGATGATAGGCGTTCTCCCTGAAACTGTTCAGTTTCTGAAGGACCACGGAGTCGTTGATCTTGTAGGACTTGTAGTCATCGGCATTGATGACCGTGAGGTTCTGCGCGATGGCGTTGTACTTGAAGGACTCGACGAACTTACCCATTCGGTTCGGGGCCATCGCATCGTAGGACACGCAGCAGATGTCCTTCATGGCTTCTTCGAGGGCCTTTGCACCGTCCTGGTTGTTCTTCAGGGCGCGGAAGAAACCGGAGATCTTGTCCTTGTCCTTGCTGCCGTCAAGGCAGACGAGGCGGATGATGATGTCATCCCAGCTGAGGAGCTTCGACTGGCCAAGATATCCCGAGAGGAGACCGCGGTTGCATACGTCCACGGAGAACATCCCTGGCTGGTAGTAAGGCTCCATGATCTTCTCGAACTTCGAGAGCTGCAGCTCCGCCACGTGACGCGCGATGTACGGCCCGAAATCACTCTTGAGACCCTTGAGCTGCATGAAGGTGAGATAGTTCTCCTCACTGTAGACCATGTTGGCCTTCATCTCGCCGTACAGCGGGAAGTCCATCTTCTCGTCCTGGCTGTTCGGCGCCTGCTCTCCGTGGAAGACGAGGATGACCTTGTCGTCCTTCCAGGCGTTGACCAGGTTGTACTTCACGGTGAACCAGTCGCCGCCGAACTCCACGACGCGGTATCCGGCAGGCCATTCCACCTCGGAGAGATCCGACGAGATGCCTCCCATGGGGTCGAAGATGAAGAGGACGTGCAGGTCCGCGTTTCCTTCGAAATATTGGAATATTTTATTCTGTATCATAAAGAAAGGCCTTTTGATAATCCAGAGACATTCTTAAGGGTATCGATGAACCATTCTACCATCCTTCCGTCTTTCAACATCTTTAAGGATTCTGCGTTGTTCCAGTTGTAATACTTGGCTTCAGACGGATATCCCCAAAACCAGGCCTTAGTGTGTTTAGTATAGCCCAACCCTTGAGCCAACTTTGCAACGTCCTCCAGCTTTTGTATGTCTTCGACATCCTCATGCTTTAAGAAACCAATAGCCATATTCCTTAAACCGACATTCTCAAACTCTGTGGCAAGACAGATATTCTTCCAATCGGGATTCTTGAAAACAAATCCAACATAACTCTGGAACCAATCCTTTTCTTCTGTAACGCAAACAAAGGGAAGGCCCGATTCTTTGATTCCAGATTTTAAATCACTAAGGAAGGAATTAATAACCTTATTGATAGCTCCATTCAAATTATCTCTGACAGCAAAAGCAGCCGAAAGGTTCTCTTCTTTTGAGAGAATATCGATAATCTCGGAATTGGTTTCCATGTCTGTACCGGTTAGTTGTTTGATTGTCTTTATATACTGGTTGATTGTCTCTCGGATATACGGAAGATTGGCCGCTATCTGAACACATTCATTCAGCCATTGCTGTATATCTTTTTCGTAGGATATGCATGTCACCGACTCTGGGGGAATACCTCCTAGGGAATCCTTTGAAGGCATAGTGCCCGGATATAAGGATAAGTAGACCAACTTGCCATTCGGCTTAAAATTGCGATAACGCAACAATTGATGCCTCTGGTCAGCTGCGTATATCTTGTTTTCTATGATGATGCAGTTTATTCCATCGGAGATAAATAAATCAATTCTTCCTCCGGTAGAATCTGTAACAGGACCGATATACATCTCCCTTTGAACGCCGACTTTGTTTATATCCAGAAATCCTTCGGGGAGATTAAGCGCGGGCATCCTAAGGAAGGCGTCAAGAAATTTCCTGCCAGCCCCATGCTTGTCAACAGACAACAAAGAAGCAAGAAAAGTAGAATGAAGCCCAACCTCATCGTTCGTTAATCCAAGTACGTCGAAAATGTTATACGAAGAGCCATTCTCCTCCTTCGCCTTTCTGACGGAGACGTACCTCTTGTTTATCTCTTCAACGAGATTGAGGAGGGATTGAATATTGGATGATTCGTTACTCATGGCTCTTTACTTGATTTTAGCTAGTACGTCTCCGAACTTGGCATAGTTGACGACTACACCGTCGTCGAGGTCGAAGTTGATGTTCTGGATGGCGACCTCGTGGAGCCGGTCGTGGTATTCGAGGCACTCGTCGAGAGCCGCCTGCATCTTAACGAGGTTCTTGCGCTCGACAGTAGTGAGGTCGAAGCCGCGGGCCTCGTCAATCTCAATCTTGCCTTTTAGATGCTCGATGTAGGGGAGGAGATACTTGGTCCTGATCTTCTCGGCAGTGTAAGGGTTCATACGGTGCATATACACAAGCGTCTGGAAGGCGCCCTTCTTCGAGGAGAACAGCCAGTAGATAGGCCTGTTCTGATACATCTTCTTATGGTCCTTCCAGAAGTCCTTGATAAGATAATCCTCGATAGATTTGCCAAGGCAGTGTTCGATAAAGTTCAGGTTCTCCGTCAGTTTGTCTTCTCCGAGGGCCATCTTGACGAAGTTGATTATCTTCTGAAGGGCATTGTCGTCTTCGAACGGGGTATCCTTCCCCATCAGCGGGATGATGGCATCATCGTCGATCTCGAACTTGAAGCCGTTGTAGTCGTAAGTACAGACCTCCTCCGGGGTGGGGTAGTGGGCGATGTTAAGGCCTTCCTTGTCGAGACGGTAACGGCCCATCCAGCATCCGATGGCATAGCTGAGCAGCTGTTTGATGATGACGTCGTCGTGCCAGACAATCTGATTGTTCTCGACGGAGATTTCACCCTGTTGGAGGATGGTTATCTCGTCGAGGGGGACGTCGGGCGTCAACTCGTCCTGGAGGCCGTAGATTTCGATAAACTGGCGATTCAGCTCTTCTTCGTTGTCGTGGAGTTGGTTAAACTTATCGGCCCAAACAAGCTTGTATTGGTCTAGAACAAAAGAGAGTTCTTCTGAGTTAGGCTGACGCTCTCCGTTTATTGAGAGATGCGGAATCAAGTCGCTCTTCAGAATTCGGATGAGCTCGTTTTCTTTGAAGTCCCAGGAGGTTTCATGGGCATCCCAGTCTAATCTGGAAATCTTTATACAATCAGACGATAAAGTTTCTATAATGGCCTTGTTATTATACACGTATGGTATAGCCCCCACATCAGACTTTGTAACATTTATTGTGGGATTAATAATGTTAAGAAAAGTATAGGCAATTTTGGAGTTAAGCAAGCCAATAAGATAATTAACACTTATGCCATCGTTTGGGAAAAGAGTAGGAGCAGAATTACCGAACAGAACACCCTTTGGTACGTATCTAAAGGATGGTTTTGTGCAACTAATCATATTCCATGTAATACCTTCTCTAAAATAATACTTCGGGTCACGAAGTCGATAATTCCCCTTTGCATTAATAATATGGATACCTCCCTTGTATAGATCATTTACTAAATCAAAATTGCCGAACCATCTTCTATACCCACCGCCTCTAGTAACAATAAACCATCTATAATCAGAATTTTTTGCTTCTTCATAAGATAACACATCCTGCGCAATGGAAGATTTTGAACACTCAAAGAAAAGCCTTGTGAATAAAGCATCATTCCCGGTCATAACTCCAGAACGAGGCTCTGAAACCTTTTCAAGAGATGTCCTTTTGAAAAGATCTAAGGCAGTGTTGCTAAGCCAATAAGCAAAAACACAGCCTGGAATCTTCTCAAAAAGATGCTGATTTACGCCATGGAAAACTACTTGACAATGAGGATGTCCAAATAGAAATAAATGTTCTTTACTTGAACAATCTTCTCCATCCAATAGTCGGTAATAAGAACCGTTATGCTGTGGTTGAGAATCATTACTTGTTTTATTGTTTAAAACAAATGTGACATTTTGTACTACTTCCCCACTTAATTCGTCAAAGGTATGCGCCCCTAGATGAAGAAGGCTCTCAACTATATAATTATTAATCAAAAATAACCTAAGATCTTCGAAAGAATCTAAGAACATCCAACTTTGCATATTAATCATGCCCATTTTCCCTTTTTTAATAAGGAAATTAAGCCCAATTAACATAAATACAGCGAACAAATCTGCCTTTCCTTCGGCGTAAGACTTATCGACAGATTTTGAAAGAACAGTATCAAAACGGCCACGTCCCATATACGGTGGATTCATTACTGTGGTGGCATATTTGTCGGTTAGTGCCAGAATAACCTTCATCGAAGGAATCACCGCCTTGATGCTATCGTTGACGAATTCCTGAAGCTCCCACTGCTCAGTACTCTTTTTGATGGCTGCCCTAGTCTCGTCCGAAATGTCAAACTTCATGATGGAGCCAAGGGTGCGGGCGTCCTTCATTAGTTCAAGGGCTTTCTCCGTTTCTTCGAGAATCTTCTTATTGCCTCCGAGGAAAAAGTGAGCCAGGAACTCCTTCATCAGTCCGCCCTCATAGACGAATGGCTCAGGCATATCCAGAACCCTCGGCATAACCTTACAGTCAAGGAAGGACCTGTCCTTCTGGCAGGCCTTCATCAAAAGGGCAAATGTTGCCAGTTGTTTTGCACGGGTATCTAGGTCAATCCCGATGATGTTCTTCGTGAGGATGCTGGTGATGGCTGCCTTTACCGGATACGCCTCGTCCTGGTACATGGTGAACAGGAGATCGAAAGCCTCGACAAGGATATGGCCGGATCCGCAGGCCGGGTCGATGAGAGTATAGCCGTCCATGTCGTTAATCCTCAGGATGGCATCCTCTGGAGTCTTCTCATTACTCTTTACGAGATATTTCATTCCATCACCTAGACTCGAATACGGGTTGTTGTCAAGGTATATGCGCCCGAGGGTGTTCTGAACCATATACTTCACTATCCAGTTCGGGGTGAAGATCTGAGTGGCGGCAGGGATCTCGTCCGGGTCGTACTTGCCTTTCTTGGCGAATACCTCGTCCTTTTTCTCGGAGATGTAAAACTGATAAAGCCAGCCGATGAGCTCGGATTGCCTATAATCTTCTTCCGTGAGATAAGATGTGTGGTTCAGGAGGTCGATAAATCCGTCCTGAGCAAGGATATTGTCCGGCAGCAGAAGTCCGATATGCTTCTCAATTCCTCCGAAGCAATTGAATATGACAGGATTGCTTTCACAGAAAGCTGAAATCAGAAGGCTGAACTGTTCGTTGGTCTTCGTCGGGTCCATCAGAAGATCGTTGAGTTTCGACCTCTGTGCGGCGCTCATCTGAAGGGAAATGCGTCCGGTACGAGCTTCATCGACGATGACGGGGATCCTCGTCACCTCGTTCGTATATGCCATCACGGGCTCGATGAACCCGTTCTTCTGCATGATGCGGATGGCAACGAGCCTGTTGAACCAGGTATATGCAGCCTCTTCGCAGACCTCCTTCACTCCGTGGGCGGCAATCCTCTTTTCGAGGGCTATCCAGGCATCATAGAACTCCTCGTCACGGAGCTGTTCCATAAATACCGTTCCTCCGCCAATCTTCTGCGGACGGTCGACGGTAAGACTGCCGTCTATATCGAATCCGAGGGATAGGATTCTATTGAGTACGCCCTCCTTGAGAATCTGGCGTGAACGGATAGCGAATGTCTTGAGCTGCGAAGTATTCATGCTTTTGTCTTAAGTCTTAGGAAACGATCAGTTCATCATTGTCGGCGAGCTTCTCAATAAGCCTGTTCTTGATGTCGTTGACATAAGCGTCAATCTCGGACATGCTCTTGATGCTCTGTGCCTTGCATATCTGGTTGAAACGCACGTGGGCCCTCTTCACGGTGGAGTCGGGCTTCTGCGTCTTCTTCAAGATGGCGTCAATCTGCTCCTGCTTGAAGGACTCCACGTTGGCGTTGCTCTGAAGAGCGTAGAAGTTATTCGTGGATGTCTTGGACACGGTGACATTCTGGAACGGGGTCCTGTCGAACTCTACGCCGTTTGCCTTTGCAAATGCTTCAAGCTCGTCAAGGGCCTTCGCATAGGCATCTTCCACTTTCTTCACCAGGGCAGCCTTGATCTCAGCAAGCTTACCGCGAAGGATATCCCTGCGTTTCTTATACTTGGGAAGGTTCTGGTCCGGACGGGCATCCTCGAAGATCTCCTCAAGCTCATCTACGAGTTTCTTATCATCGGCGTCCTTTATGAAGCTGAAGTTGTCGTGATTGTCCTCGGCGAAGGAATAGATGTCCCTGAAGAGACCCATCTGTCCCTGATGGAAGGCGAGGACCTCCTTGCATTCATCCATCATCTTCTTCCCCTCGGCCTTCTCTGCGATGACGAGCTTGAAGAACTTCTCGGGATCACGCTCGGCCTTCCAGCAGTTGTTGAGCTTGTCGATGGCGTCGTCGAGGATCTTTGCCAGGGCGCCGGCATGATTGGCCTTCAGCTCGCCGGAGAACTTGGCGTAGTTGACGGGGAGTTTCGAAAGGGGAGACTCCGGGTCATTGTGGCACTGGCTGAAGAGCTCCGTGCTGTCCAGCGAGTAAGACTTTCCAAAGTCGTTGAAGATATCCTTCCAGGCCTTGATGAAGTCGTTGACCAGCTGCGGGTCGATCTTCTGGGCGGAAGTGATGGTGTAGCTGTTCCTGTCCTTCAGGACGGTATCCGCCACGATCGTCTTGTCGACGTTCGGGTTCCCCTTATAGGAATACGCCCGCATGTGACGTCTCACGAGCTCGTTGATGAAGTACACGGTCGCCACCTCGTTCCACCCGTAAGGCGGCTGGCTGAAGGTCGTGACGACATCGGCAAGGGTAGGATCGCCGGTGGAGCGGTTGAGATAGTTCTCGATCTCCTTCTCAGCCTCCGTGAGCGGGTTCATCACGCCGTACTCGTTCTCCGTGATGGCCCTGCGGATCTTCGCTTTCAGGCCGTCGACGGACGTGGGGACCTCGCTGGACTTGATGAGGGATGCCTGCGGGTAGACATTCTTGAAATGCTCCGCGATGGCGGTCTTGTAACGGTCGGTCGCCTTCCTGTTACCCAGCAGCGCGGGCTGCAGGACCTGGTTGCCGGACACGATGTCGCAGCTGTCCAGGATCTTGTCGAACTCCGGCTGGATGGTCTTCGTCAGAAGGTCGGCAGCCCTGACGCGGAACTCGTTATTGGTCTTCGTCCTCTGCTCGGAGGAGTTGGAGGCGTACACCTTCAGGTACTCGAGCACCTGGCAGTACCAGTAGAAGTCGTTCTTGAGCTTGCTGTTCGAGGCATAGAGGTCGGAGAGGTAGTAGACCATCTTCCGGCTGTCGTTGCTGAAGGCGAACTGGTTGACGTTCGGATAGCTCGAGTCGATCTTGAACTCCACGAAGAGGTTGGCGTTGGCGTTGCCGAGGATGTTCCTCTCCATGATTGAGATGGCGATGCTGAACGGGTTCCCGTTGAAGGACTCCTTGTTGCTGAGGGTGATGTGCTTGGTGAAGATGGTCTTCAGGGCATCAGCCATCGCATTGTTGTTGATGGTCTGACTCTTGATGAGACGGTTGACCTCGGACTCCTCCTCGGTGAGGAAGCAGTAGATCTCCGTCGACGACCCTTCCTTGCTCTCGACGCGCACGACGCTGTTCTCCTTGAGGTAGTCGAGCACCTTGCTGACGCGCTCGGTGAGGGTCAGCCTGCTCTGGTCGATCTCCGTCATCATGAGGGTGACGATATTGCTGAGCGTAGCGGGGAAGAGGAGCTTGTTGGTGTCGCTGATGTTGCATATCATGAACAGCAGGTTGACGACCCGCTGGCCGAAGGCCTTGTCCTCATAGGTGGAGATGATCTGATTGGCGTTGCGGATGGCCTTCTGCCCATCGTGCTTGAGTCCCGCCTCGAACATCGAGCTGAACATCATGTCGAAGGAGATGAGGTCTCCGATCTTGTCGCCGCTGTGCTCCTGGGCGGTCTTATGGGTTATCTTCAGGACGGACCGCTCGTTGCCCTTGACCTCCTTGTCGACGTACTGCAGGTCCACGAACGCATCGAAGACGTTCATGATGAGCTGGAACTGGTAAGGGACGAAGGGATAGTAGTCGATGAAGTCCTGCTTGTCGGCGTACTTGCGGTAACCCGTCGGGAGGTCGAACTGGCCGTCCAGAGCGGTCTTGCTCTTATCGTAGAGCTTCCCGAGTTCCACGACGGCATCCTCGTCCTTGTCGAGGATACGCTTCTGGGTGATATATTCGGTGTTCGTCCCCTGAAGGGCGACCCTGGTCTGGAAGCGGCCGAGAATCTTGCCGTACTGGTCCTGGGCTTCGGTGATCTGGCAGCTGTCCAGAACATCCGAGAGGTCCTGCTGTGCGGTGCAGCCGATCCACACCTTCTTGTCACAGTCGCTGGCGATGGTCGTAACGATCTGCTGGAGCTGGAGAAGCAGCTCCTGGCGGTTGCCGATGAACTGGCTCACCTCGTCGATGAAGAACAGGATCCTGTAGTTGTCCGGCTTGCCGGCAACATAGGACTTGAACTCGAGGCTGAGCTTCTCCGGAGTGGCGTCGACGCCGGCCCCGGCGATCTGGTCACGGATGACGTCGGTGGAGAGGGAAGTGACCTCCGCAGCCTTCTCGAGCACGTAGTCGAGCTCGGTAATGGCGAGGGTCTCCGCCTGGGAGTCCCAGTCGAACCCGTCCTCGGCGAGGGCGGCCTTGAACTCGTCGTACTTCCCCTTGTTCTGGAGCGGCTTCTCGAGATACTGCGCCAGGGCGATATTGAACTTATGGAATCCACGGAAGGCATTGAACTCCTCCCAGATGGCCTTCGCGAAGGTCGTGGTGTTGCTGGTCGTGCGGTCGCCGACCTTGTCGCCGATATTGAACAGGACCGTGTCGATGTGCGCCTTCCCGAGCCACTCGATGAGCTGCTGGTAATCGGCGATGGTGTTCGCCAGGCGGCTGTCGGGGTTGCTCAGCGGATCGAACTCCTTCACAGCCTCGAGCATGCGCTCCAGGGCCCTGTCGCGGTGCTTGGGGTCAAGGCAGAAGTTCAGGTACTTCAGGAAGTGGGACTTACCCGAGCCGTAATAGCCGTTGATCCAGATGCCGGTGTGGCTGACGGTCCGGTTGCGGACCGCATCCAGGACGTTGAACAGACCATTGAGGATTTCCTCGGTGAAAACATACTCCTCGATTTCCACATTGACGGTGGACGCGCTGCCGTCGGTGACGGAGACTGCGGGGTTCAGAGGACGCGAAATGTCATGCTTGTATAATTGAGCCTGTGCCATAGGTAATAATTTATTCGTTCATTAATACGATTGCCCTGTAGGTATGATGATCATCGAGGGTTCCGAAGAGCTTGAAGGAGCTCCCGTCAGCGTCTCCGGGGTAGAAGAGGATGATCTTGTATCTGCCGGACCGGTTGTACTTCTCGTACCGATTAAGCAAGCTGCTGGTCCTGAGGTACGGGTATATGTTTCCGAGTCCATAGAGGAACACATACGGGCGGATGAGCCCGTCGTCGATCTTGCTGACGTGCTCCATGATCCTGCCGTGGATGTACTCCATGAACTGGTCGCTGTTGGCTTTCTGGAAGAGGGCCGTGGAGACGTTCTCCGGCATCTTCTTGTCCTTCTCGAGCATGTACTCGAGATAGGAGGGCCACTTGCCGAAGGACTGGCCGTCCATGAAGCGGCAGAACTCCTCGAAGATGTCCAGCGTCAGGACGTCGACGTTGTTGCGGGGACGCTTGATGCTCTCCTTGATGGCGGCGATCTGCTCGCGCATCAGGTATTCCTTGTCGCAGGGATACAGGTAGAGGAAGAAGTTATAGAAGAGGTCGCCGTTGGCCGTGTCCTGGAAGGACTTGCTGCAGAGCTTGTCGTACAGCTGCTCAACTGTCATGGGTTTCATATGGAGAGTTGTTTTATCTGTTCAATCCTGTAGGAAGGGAGGAAGCAGGCCTGGAGGAACCACACGTCGCCGGTCTTGATGTAGGGGAGGAGATCCTGGTCCGACACGTCGGGAGTCCGGAGCTCTCCGGTCTCCTTGTCGGAGAGTCCCGCCTGCTTGACCATCGTGACGTAGTGCGAAGCGACGCGGTCGCGGGTCTCCGCCGTCCAGGAATCCACGAACTCGTCGCGGGATGCGATCTCGGCAAGAGCGGCGTAGGCGTCGTTCTTGGTGAGCACCCTGTCGACGGAGTTGTACTTGGGGATGGCGAGGTTGACCTGGAACTCGAAAAGGACCTTGTAGGTCTTCAGTATGACGAAGAAAAGGGCGAGGCGCTGCTGCTTCTCACCCAGGCCGAGGTACTCCTTCCAGAAGGAGACCGGCATCGTCCTGAACCGTTTCACGAGTTCCGACGCGACCCTCTCTCTCGAGGTCGATGACTTGATCATCAGATATTGTGCATCTGTCCGTAGAGCTTTCACGGTTTCCGGGGAATCGTTCTCCAGAAGCTTCTCGACGACGATGTTCATCTCATTGTACATCATCGTCGCCCCCGTGAAGGATGCACTGTAAGGGCTTGTGGTTTTGGCCATAGTTAGAGCTGCTTATTTATCTGTAGAAAGGTTGTTCTCAACCTAAAGTACAAATATAAATAATTATCGTTAAAATTACGACGCTAAATGTCAAGGATACCAATTATATAGGGTGTTGTTTGTCCTGATTCTATGATGAATTATCCGTTTCAGATAATCTGATTTAGATAATCTGTTTCAGATTACCGGGGATGATAGCTCAAAGGCAAGCGATAATGAGGGACAACGACCTTCCCCTTTCGTCGTTCTTAATACTCAGTAAAGCCTCATTAAGATAATTAGACACCAGTAAAAAACCGGGGCAAATAATGGGATATTTTTCGGGATATTTTTAAACAAAAACGGCTTACAAGAAACTGTAAGCCATTTAATTGCGGTGGGGACGAGATTCGAACTCGTGGTACGGTTACCCGTACGGCAGTTTAGCAAACTGCTGGTTTCAGCCACTCACCCACCCCACCGGAAAGGTCTTGTGTTGAACCAATTCCCGCGCCTCTCGGCAAACGGGACTGCA
>JAEEGL012925035.1_pt1 | contig 27365 bp, 19 predicted proteins | sample 9134231 | NCBI WGS metagenome assembly JAEEGL01 (sample SAMN16246548, study PRJNA631951) | gut metagenome | biome: gut microbiome; feature: rumen; material: fiber-attached | host: Bos | place: Iran: Karaj | collected 2018-10
AGAACTTCGTGCTGCGGTATTTTCACACATACAGACATTTGATTTCACCAGACTTGATAAGATCGGTACGTCTACACTTATCACACGTATGACCAGTGATATCAATCAGCTGCAGAACGGTGTGAATATGGTTCTGAGACTATTCCTCAGATCGCCTATTGTGGTATTTGGCGCCATGATCATGGCCTTTACCATTGATGTAAAATCCGCGCTTATTTTCGTTGTGGCAATCCCGGTCCTTGCAGTTATCGTGTTCGGCATCATGCTCATCACAATGCCCCTGTATAAAAGAGTGCAGGGAAATCTTGATAAGGTGCTGGGACACACCAGAGAGAATCTCACCGGTGTGAGAGTTATACGTGCCTTCAGACTGGAAAATAAAGAGTTCAAGGATTTTGAATTTGACAATCGCATTCTTACAAAGGCACAGACTTCTGTGGCAAGGTTTTCTTCACTGACCAGTCCCTTGACTTATATCATCGTTAACGGGGCCATAATTGCCCTCATATATATCGGCGGTGTGAAGGTTAATATCGGAAGCCTTTCACAGGGCCAGGTTGTGGCTATCGTAAACTACATGAGCCAAATCCTTGTGGAACTTATAAAGTTTGCGGATCTCATCGTACTTATCACAAAAGCCGTTGCCTGCGGAGACAGAGTGGAAGCCGTGCTGAATACCACGAACGGCGGAGAGCTGCAGAAGACAATAAGCGGTGAAGAATTGCAGGAATCTTTCGAAACAGGAGATATACCTGATTCCACAACAATAACCGACGGTGATTATATAGTATTTGACCATGCTTCCTTGAAATATGAAGGTGCCGGAGACGAAACTCTTTCTGATATGACATTTAGCGTAAAGAAGGGTGAAACCATAGGTATTATCGGAGGTACCGGTTCGGGAAAAACTTCGCTTATTAATATGATCCCCGGATTCTATCCTGCTACGAAAGGAAAGATCTATCTGGAAGGAAGACCTCTAGAGAGTTATGACAGCGCCGAACTCAGAAGCAGGGTTGGCATGGTACCCCAGAAAGCTGTTCTTTTCAAGGGAACCATTAAGAGTAATCTTAAGTGGGGAAATGACAATGCCACGGATGAGCAGCTTTGGAAAGCTCTGGATATAGCTCAGGCATCCGAAGTTGTCAAAGGAAAAGAAGGCGAGCTTGATGCTGTGGTAGAGCAGAACGGAAAGAATTTTTCCGGCGGACAAAAGCAGAGACTTACCATCGCAAGAGCACTTGTCGGAGATCCCGAGATACTAATTTTGGACGACTCCGCATCAGCACTTGACTATGCTACCGATGCAGCACTTCGCAAGGCTATCGCGGGTATAAAGGATACCACAGTGTTTATCGTATCCCAGCGAGCATCATCAATCAGAAATGCAGACAAGATCATTGTGCTTGATGACGGCGCAATTGTAGGTATCGGAACAAACGAGGAGTTGCTGGAAAACTGCGAAGTATACCAAGAGATATATTACTCTCAGTACGAGAAATGAGAAACATTTTTTCGAGTCTGATTAAGGTGGAGACATATGGCAGAAAAGAAGAAGATCTCGGGTGAGGTCACAAAAAACACAATAGGAAAGATCCTTAAATATATTAAACACTACATTCCGCTGGTTATAGTATCCCTAATTCTTGCGGCTATCATAGTTGTAATGACACTGTACATACCCGTTCTTATCGGTAATGCCGTGGACCTGTTTATAGGCGGCGCTGGAACGGTTGATTTTGATGCCCTGTATAAGATCATGATCAGGATGGCACTTGTGATCCTGGTTACAGCGGTATCACAATGGGTTATGAATACCATCAATAACCATATCACATATCATGTGGTGGAAGATATCAGAAACGACGCTATGGAGCATCTTCATACCCTGCCCCTTTCGTATCTGGATAAACAGTCAAACGGAGACATCGTCAGCAGGATAGTGGCTGATGCGGATACCTTCGCTGATGGTCTTTTGATGGGCTTTACCAAGTTCTTTACCGGAGTGATGACGATCCTGGGCACTCTTGTATTTATGTTAAGAACCAGTCCCATAGTATCTATCGTGGTTATAGTGATCACACCCCTTTCATTCTTTGTGGCAAAGTTTATTGCAACCCATACTCATGATTATTTCCAGAGTCAGTCAAAGATCCGTGCGGAACAGACTGCTCTTATTGATGAGGTCATCGGGAATCAGAAGGTTGTAAAGATTTTCTCCAGAGAAGAGGCTGTAAAGGAACAGTTTAACGAGATTAACGGAAGGCTTCATGACAGCTCTCTCAAAGCTGTTTTCTATTCATCCCTTGTGAATCCCAGCACTAGATTCGTAAACTCCCTGGTTTATGCGGGAGTAGCGGTTGTGGGTGGTTTCTTTGTTATAAAGGGACTGGGAGACGGAAATGTAGCTGCACTAACCGTTGGTCAGCTTTCATGCTTTTTGACATATGCAAACCAGTACACAAAGCCCTTTAATGAAATATCCGGCGTTGTGACCGAACTTCAGAATGCCATTGTTTGCGCTTCAAGGATCTTTGAACTTATAGAAGCAAAATCCCAGATTCCGGATGCCGAAGAAGCGGTTGTGATCGATGAAGCAAAAGGGAATGTGGATCTTCGAAACGTTGAATTCAGATATGTGGAGGACAAGCCTCTTATAAGAAACTTCAGTCTTGATGTTAAACCGGGGCAGAGAGTGGCTATTGTAGGCCCCACCGGATGCGGAAAGACTACGGTCATAAACCTGCTCATGAGATTTTATGATGTGAGAAGCGGATCCATAAAGGTTGACGGAAGTGATATCAGAAACATTACACGAGACAGTCTTCGCGGCAGTTACGGAATGGTGCTTCAGGATACCTGGCTTAAAGCCGGCACCATCAAGGAAAATATCATTATGGGTAAGCCGGATGCCACGGATGAAGAGATAATAGCCGCCGCTAAAGCTGCACATTCACACAGCTTTATCAAGAGATTACCCAATGGTTATGATACGGTTATAGGAGAAGACGGCGGAATGCTCAGCCAGGGGCAGAAACAGCTTCTTTGCATCACAAGAGTAATGCTGTGTTTGCCGCCAATGCTGATCCTTGATGAGGCAACCAGTTCTATCGATACCAGAACAGAGATCCGCATACAGAAGGCTTTTGCAAAGATGATGAACGGAAGGACCAGCTTCATCGTGGCTCATAGACTTTCGACTATTAAGGAAGCGGATGTTATACTGGTCATGAGAGACGGAAATATCATCGAGCAGGGTAACCATGAATCCCTCCTTGCAAAGGGCGGATTCTATTCGCAGCTTTACAACAGCCAGTTTGCGGTATGATATATGACCCATTGACTCCGTCCCCGGGGGTCATTCTTTGAGTTCGAAGTGGTTGATCATGTCCTTGAGGGAATCGGCGTGTTCGTTCATCTCGTAGCTGAGGGCAAGGGATTCTTCGCTGGTGGCTGCATTATTGTGGCCTTCTTCAGCGATCTTATCGATGTTTACGGACAGATCTCTAACAGAATTAGCCTGTTTGGTAGATGCATCTGCGATCAGCTTAACCTGTTCACGGATTCCTTCAACCTGCTTGACCATGTTGTCAAGTTCCTTTGCGGTAGCATTAGCAATCGCGATACCTTCTTCCACAGCATGAATGGATTCGCCTATAAGATCTGCAGTGCTGGAAGAAGCTTCAACTGTTTGATTTGCAAGCTGAGATACTTCACTGGCAACAACTGCAAAGCCTCTTCCTGCTTCACCGGCTCTTGCTGCCTCGATGGAAGCGTTAAGAGACAGGAGATTGGTCTGGTCAGCAATATTGTTTATGGTATCTATGATATTGCTGATCTGTTCGGAGGAAGCTGAGATCGCATTCATTGCCTTTACAACTTCTTCCATCTTTTTATTTCCGAGAATGATGCTGTCAACGACCCTGTTCACATCATGTGAAATTCTCTCTGCCTCTGTGGAATTACCGGAGATCTCTTCACTGATGGAGCCGACCTGTTTTGACAGATCCGTTACGATATTTGCCTGTGTGGTAGTAGAATCTGCCAGGTTTCGACCGGCTTCCGCAAGCTGACCGGCACCTGCGGATACCATTCCGGATACCTCCACTATTTCGTGCATGGATTCGGAAATTTTCTGAGAGAAGCTTACGGTAGCATCCTGTATGGATTTAAAATCACCTTCAAAATCAGTTTCAAAGCGTATGTTGAAGTCGCCCTCTGCCATAGTAGACATTACTTCGCTTATCTTGTCTATATAGGTCGAAAGGGAAGCAACTGCATGGCGGAGTGAATTGGCCACTTCTCCGATCTCATTTTCTTTTTCGTAGTTGATATTTACATGTACATTTCCCTTTTCAATCTCTGCAGCTGCATCCTCCAAAACCCGCAGATCTCCCTCTATACCTACTATGAGACGGCGATTTCTGATCAGGCTTACAACAATGATCACAACACATGCGATGATCAGTACCGCGATAGCAGTGATGGATATGCCCAGGATGGTCTGATATTTGGATAGTGCTGCTTTATCTGCGCGGTCACCTGTTTCATCCAGAAGATCTGCCAGGACCTCAGATACCGCATTTAAGTTGTTATTATAATAGTCAAGAGCAGCCGAACTGTTTCCGGTATTTACAAGTTCGAGCATTTCAAATGAAGCATTTTTTACATCATCCCAGGCCTTGCTCAGCTTTGAGCCAAGGGCCTCATCTCCAAGGTTTTTGGAAATGGTACTGAAGTAGGAAGTTATCTTTGTAAAGCGCTTTTCAAGATCCTCTGACTGCTCTGCTGTGATGGCGGGATCATTTGATGCCTGAGCAAAAAGAAGTCTTTTGTTAATGGTCTGAACATCCTTGCGGATCTCCATCTGGTATTTTTCGGTTACATATTGAACGTTGTAGAAGTTAAGGAAATTGACTCCGATTATTACCAGAAAAACAAACATCAAAACGGAAAGGCCGATGATCATGCGGCTGGTAAAGGCCGACATACGGTTCAGTGACTTTGCGATAGTTTCATTACCATTTTTTGCCATGTTGTATCCTCCAAGTAGGTGGTGCGAAACAAAAGAAACAATATTCAGATATAGTTATTGTAATATATAATCCGGATTATGGCAAATATACGTTAGGATAAGTTAAATAGGCTTTTTTATGTTATAATAATCATATCAATACCGCGGGTCAAAAGGAGAAATATGTTACCAAAAGAACCTAATATGCTGCTTAGCATGATCAATATGAAACTTCGCGACAGGTATAAATCCCTTGATGATCTGTGCGATGATATGGATGAAAGCAAAGATGAGATCGTTGATATACTGGCAAAAGCCGGTTATAAATATGACGAAGCCACAAATCAGTTTAAGGGAAAGTGACCCATGGGTCACAAGGGGCACCGAAGGGCGCCGGAATCGAAATGAAAAGGGAAATATGTATGCCGGGTGAGCAGTTTAAACAATTAAGAGAAGAATATAAAGTTTTTAAGTATGAAAAATATGAGAAGGTCATAGAAGAGGATCAGCTTGTCGTTAAGTTCTATTTCGAGATAAAGGGGCTTGAGAGTTTTGTGTCAAAGTGGAAATTCCCGCTTAAACTGACTCTGCATGACGGTGCGGAGGATGTTGAGATCCTGAAAAGAAAAAGCCGCGAGGAGCTGCTGGATGACGAAATCCTTGACCGTATGATCTTTTCGCTGGGAATGGTAGAGACCATCAGCTATTACAAGATAACCTGTCCAAAGACCGTTGAAATAGAATGCGGAAGGCTGTCAAAATGGCAACAGGAATGGTGGCGGAAGCTGTACAGAAACGGACTTGGTGAGTTTTTATATCTGAATGGAATTGAGTATATCGAACCGGAAGAACTGGTTTCCTTTGTTCATAAAGAGACTTATGATACCACCGGATCAATCGGCACGGACGAGCCGGAGAAACCTCTTCACGACCCTCGCACATACGAAGGCGCTCTTGTTCCTGTAGGTGGAGGAAAAGATTCGGTTGTAAGCCTTGAAATCCTAAAGGGTCAGCCCATAATCACATATACCATAAACGGTAACGAGACTACAAGAAATGTAATAGACCGTTGTGACTATAAATCCGGAGATTATGTAGCAAAGAGGATCCTCGATAAAAAGATAATAGAGATGAACGAGAAGGGATTCATGAACGGACACATTCCTTTCTCTGCGGTGGTGGCTTTTTCCGCCGTTATTTCCGCGTATATCACCGGAAGAAAGAATATCACTCTTTCCAATGAAAACAGTGCAAACGAGTCCACGGTAAAGGACTCATTTGTAAATCATCAATATTCTAAATCTTATGAGTTTGAGCAGGATTTTGATGAGTATTTTAGGACATTAACAGACTCGGATATACACTATTTCAGCTTGCTCAGACCCCTTACGGAACTTCAGATCGCGGCTCTGTTTGCAAATGCAAAGCAGTATCATGATGTATTCAGGAGCTGTAATAAGGGAAGCAAGCAGGGTATCTGGTGTTGTAATTGCCCCAAGTGCCTATTCGTATATATCATTCTTTCACCTTTCCTTTCAGAGCAGGAACTTATAAAGATCTTTGGAGAGAAGCTGTTTGATAAAGAAAGCCTTGATCTTGATTTCAGAGAACTGTGCGGTATTGAAGAGAATAAGCCTTTTGAGTGCGTGGGAACAAGGCGTGAGGTTCTGGCATGCCTCAAAAACTATGTAGATAACGGTAAAACAAGCATGCTTACCGAAAAGTATGCAGAGCAGCTTTCAAAGGTGTTTTACGATGTGGAAGAGATGCTGAAAGAATGGAATGAAGAGAACTCTGTTCCCGCGGATTATCTATCTAAGGTCAAGGATGCTATTGGGTTGACATACGGCTTTAATGTGCTAAAATGTTAATGAAAATATTTTTTTCGCAAAGGAGAGAAAACTATGGACAGTAACGCAGGAAGTGCAATAGGAGTTGTATTTGCCATTATTGGTATCGCATGGTACGTTTTTCAGGTAGTTGCCATGTGGAAGATCTTTTCAAAAGCAGGTGTTGGTGGATGGAAGTGCCTTATTCCTATCTTCAACTACATGACAGTATTCAAGATTGCTTATGGTAGTTACGGAAAAGCTTTCATGACTCTTATCCCTGTATTCGGTGAGATCCTCGCTATTGCTCTTTGGGCTCGTCTTGGACAGTCCTTTGGTCAGAATGTTGGATTTAGATTAGGTCTTATTTTCCTTAATCCTATCTTCCTCATCATTCTTGGATTTGGCAAGGCTGAGTATGTTGGACCTATTAAGGCAGCACTTTAATTTCGACAGAATGAGACCAAGGTTTTTGCCTTGGTCTTTTTTAATTTAAATTTCTAAACACTAGTAGGATTGAAAATATGACTATCAGAGATGCTGTAAAAGATAAAAGAATACTTATATGGGGATACGGCCGGGAAGGTAAAGCTTCCGAAAACTATATAAAGAATCACTGTGAACCCCGATCGGTGGAGATCTTTGAGGGTAAGATAGAAGATATCGACGAAAAAGAATACGATATCATCATTAAAAGTCCCGGCATCAAAATGCTTGATTATGAGCCTTTCAACAAGAAAAAGTTCACTTCCCAGACGGAGCTTTTCCTGAATGAATATCGTGATCAGGTAATTGGGATAACCGGAACAAAGGGAAAGAGCACCACATCTTCAATGATGGCCCACGTGCTCAGGAAGTGCACGGGTAGACCTGTGATTCTTCTTGGAAATATAGGCTTGCCCTGTATGGATTACTGTGAGGAGATCACGGATGATACTATAATCGTATTTGAACTGTCCTGCCATCAGATGAAACACACCAAGGTTTCTCCTCATGTGGCGGTTTTCCTTAATCTTTATGAGGATCATCTGGATTATTATCATTCAATGGACGCATATTTCCAAGCAAAGAGCCATATTACCACATATCAGGTAGAAGGCGATTATTTCTATAAAGGGGAAAATGTTCCGACCATTGAAACCGCTGCAAAGACTGTTGTAGTAACCGTTGGTGAAGTAAAAGATATACCACTTAATGTATTCGGAGAGCACAATCAGCTTAATGCTACTTTTGTAAGAAAAATTGCCAGAGATGTATACGGCTGCAAGGATGAGGATATTACAAAAGCTTTGGGCACTTTTACCGGGCTTCCACATAGACTTCAGCATATCGGAAATTATGCCGGTATCGATTGGTATGACGATTCTATTTCAACGATTCCCGAAGCGGCTGTGGGCGCATTAAAGAGTATTCCCAAAGTTAAGAGTATTCTTATCGGCGGAATGGACAGAGGAATAGATTACGATGTTCTGATAGATTTTATGGCAGAACACGGAGAGTTTAATTATATATGCATGTATGAATCCGGAAAGAGAGTTTGTGATGAGTTCTTTTACAAGTATCCGGAATACAGAAATGCCGGAGTGGGAAGATGCGTTCTGTATGTGGCAGATCTGCCCATGGCAGTAAAACAGGCTGCAGACATCACTCCCGCGGGAATGGGATGTGTACTTTCACCTGCGGCGGCATCCTATGGTTACTTCAAAAATTTCGAGGACCGCGGAGACAGATTCGCGGAGATGGTGAAAGGACTTCTGTAAATAAGATAAATTTAATAAACAAACGGGCCAAACTGTGGTAATTGTGCCATTGTTTGGCTCATTTTTCTTTTTTAGGCACTTTCATATTTAGGGAGGAAAACAGCGGAATATAAAAGAATTAATTGTTCGCTGCTTAAAAGTAAGCTTGCGATAAAGGTTTGGCGGCGGAAAAAGTGAGAAACGGAAATCCCATTGCCTTAGAGCAAGGAATACCAGGAAAAAAAGCCTCGGAAAAATAAGAGTATACCAAATTCGCTGCAAAAAATAACTTTAACGGTGTTGAATATTTATCACATGTGCTAACTTCTACCCAGCATGATCACACCAGTGTAAAACCGCACCTTTACAACTTCTTTAGATTACTGTTTAAGTAAAAAAATCAATTATATAGTTTGCGGTATCTGCTGGGTGAAATCCCCGTAGTTTTTTGAAATGAGATCGTACATATGATGGAAACCCCTTATATAAGGATGTTCAGTTTTTATCCTCCTCATGAAAAAAACGAAGAATTTGAAAGACTGGGAAAATTTGCAGACTATGCAAAGGCAAATGATATCTGCCTTCTTCACGAAAACGAAAAGGATATTTATGGCGAGAAAGCAAAGGAATGTAAGGAGATAATGGATACCTTCGGGGGAAAGCATTTCAGAGCAATATTTGATTTCGCAAATTTCGTTCAGGCCGGCCAGGATACCTTGGAAGCATATGAATTATTAAAGGATCATATTGAATATATCCATGTTAAGGATGCTATAAAAGGCAGCGGAAAAGTAGTTCCTGCAGGTTTTGGCGACGGCAACGTGAAAGAGATACTCACAAAATTGTTCGCAGACGGATTTAAGGGCTTTTTGTCAATTGAACCACATCTTTTTGATTTTGACGGATTCACCGGTTTGGAAAGAAGCGGTGTGAAACTGCCTGCATACGAAGAAGGCAAGAAATTAACCGGTTTTGAAGCTTTTAAGCTGGCACATGATTCCCTTACGGATCTATTGGTGTCTATTTCATAAAAAAACTGTGAACAAAATCGTAAAAGTGGTTGTATCCGATAAATTATGGTAGAATGAATATAGTTTCCAAAAGATTTTTTAAGGGAAATAGATCAGACCATGATAAACGAAAGAGCGGATATAACCGGAAAAAATTGCAGCTTCTGTTTATGCGATACGGCGCCGGAAATATTGTTGATCCAGCCCGTTGATGAAAGAGGACTTGAACATATAGAGCGGCAGGCGGCCGAATTGGAAGGAAGGGTTAAAACACCGTTCCTTCTTGCTGCGTTTGGGGTAAAGGACTGGAATGCCGAACTTTCCCCCTGGAAGGAGCCGCCTGTATTCGGGGAAGAAGGATTTGCCGGAAAAGCGGAGGAAACCTTCTCCTTTTTATGTGAGCAGTTTATTCCGTACATCAGAAATAAATATGAAGTGGGTGAAGACGTGCCAATGGTTATAGGCGGATACTCTCTGGCAGGTCTGTTTTCTTTGTGGTCCGTATACAGAACAGATATTTTTTCTGCTTGTGCAGCCGCATCACCTTCGGTATGGTTCCCAAAATGGATGGAGTATGTAAATAACGGTAAAACCGAAACAAAATGCATTTATCTCAGCCTTGGAGACAGGGAAGAGAAGACAAAGAATGCTGTTATGTCCAAGGTTGGTGACAATATTCGATCAATGGCTGAAATGTATAAAGAGGGCGGGATAATGTGCACTCTTGAATGGAATGAGGGAAATCACTTTAAAGACGCAGGTTTACGCACTGCTAAAGCTTTTGCTTGGTGTGTAAATAATATCGGGGGAAGATTATATTAAATGAGAAAACAGTTCATCGACAATTTAAGATGGATGGATGTTTTGCTTCTGATCCCCTATCATGCGGCGCAGGCATTTAACACTTGGGGAGAGTTGAATTACATCTGTTTCACACCTAATAGAGTGATAAGTAGTTTGATTGTTTTCTTTAGTCCTTTCTTTATGCCCCTTTTGTTTTTACTGGCTGGAATGAGCACAAGATATGCGCTCAAAAAGCGTTCTTACGGACAGTATATCCTTGAAAGGGTTAAAAGACTTTTGATACCCTTTGTGTTCGGTGTTCTTGTTTTCTGCCCTGTTATGGCCTATATAGGAGACAAAACAAACTTTGGATACAGCGGTGGTTTCTTTGAACATTACAAAATATTTTTTACCAAGTGGACCGATCTTTCGGGATTTGATGGCGGTTTCGGAGTGGGACAGTTTTGGTTCCTCTATTTCCTTTTTATCATTTCGCTTGTATCCATTGGTGTGATCGCGTTGGTAAAATTGATCTTTAAAAATGTCAGAAGAGAGATTACACCTCCGTTTTTTGTTATCTGTCTTTTTGTTCTGCCCCTGCCTCTTTTGTATGAACTTTTACAGGTTGGAGGAAAGAGCTTTGCGGAGTACATATATGTGTTCCTCATAGGTTATTATGTCCTTTCACAGGATAAGGTGATCGAAAAAGCGGAAAAGTACAGATATATTACTTTGGCAGTGGCTATTATCGCCGGAATAGCAAGCGTTTATATGTTTTTGTGGTCCGGAAAAGATTTTGGTGTGTTCAATACCATAGTCAAGGCCCTTACCGAATGGTTTATGATCCTTGCCCTTATCGGAATCGGAAAGAAATCTTTGGAGTTTAAAGGAAAGGTGTCGGAATTTATGTCCCGGAGGTCATTTCCGTATTTTTCGTTCCATTTTTTCTGGTTGGTGTTCTTTCAGTACCTGTTTTCCGGTATATTTCGGAACAATGCGTTTTTATTGTATTTTGTGCCCATGGTGCCGGCATTTATTGTGACGTTTCTATGGGCGGAAATCTGTGTGAATGTACCTGCTTTGAGTTTCCTTACAGGAACAAAAGCGAAAAAAGGAGATAATCATGGACGAAGTAAAGCTTGATATATCCGGGGTGGTGGAAAAAGACGGAAAGAAGATCGCTCACATCTGTTTTACCAGAGGTGAGGACGTGGCTGAAGGTTACATTCCGGATTGTGTTCTGACCAAAGTACAGGGATTTACCGATGAAGAAGCGGGGCAGTTAGTGGATTATCTGAAGGCCAATCTCACCGATTTAAAGAAAAGGGCTGCAGGGATCAACCCTTTGAATGCGTTTATGGGAAAGATGCAGTAGTGTTTGTTCTAAGAGGAATTGTTATGATCGATCATGAAGATATTTTGAATATTGAAAATGATATTATAGGCGAAAACGATGAAGATATGATATATCTTCCGCAAACCATAGATTATCTGGATATTGAGCGCCAGTACAAGCAGCTTATGTTCATTCATGAGGCTGCCATCGAACAGGTTACCGCCAAGCTAAACATCTTAAAGGGTGAATTCCAGTTCAGCAATGACAGAAACCCCATATCTTCTGTAAGCTCACGCATCAAATCAAAAGAGAGCATCATCGGAAAGATGCAAAAGAAAGGCGTTCCCTTCACTATCAGTGCTTTGATGGAAAATGTCAAGGATATAGCCGGAGTGAGGGTTATATGCCCATTTATCGAAGATGTATATTACGTGGCCAGAATGCTGGCAAGACAGCCGGATATAGAGATCCTGGAGGTAAAGGATTATATCAGACAGCCAAAGGATAACGGATACAGAAGTCTTCATCTTATCGTAAGTGACAATGTGACCTTTTCAAACGTTTGCAGGGGTGTTACGGTGGAGATACAGATAAGGACCATTGCTATGGATTTCTGGGCCAGCACGGAGCATCAGTTAAGATACAAAAAAGATACCGATTTTTCCAAAGAAGCACATGATAAGTTGAAACATTGTGCGGAACTGATGGCGGAGGCGGACAGAGAGATTCAGAACTTGGCAGGAGATTTTGATCTGGATCAGTGGTAAAAAAAAGGATCCGGCAGGATATCCTGAAAGAAAAAAAGGAGAGGACGTTTTAAATGAGAAGGAAGTTAATTTCGGCTTCGGTTGCCGTGATGGCCGCAGCTATGATATGCGGATGCGGACAAAAACAGCAGGAAAGCAAACCGCAGGCAGAGACTGTGCAGGAAGAGAATATACAGGAAAGTGATGTGCAGGATACGGCTGCACAGGAAAATATACAGGAAAAAGATCAGGAGGATTCAGAAGTGGGAGAGAATGTAAAGGAAGAGGATAAGAATTCATTTGCGACAGGAATAAATACTGATGAGAATGAAAAAGCCGGCGAAGAAAAAGAGGAATTTGTGTTAAACGGAGAGATCGACAACTTTTGTCCCGGATTGTTTTCAAACACAAGGGATGATGTAGAATACGGAGAATACACACACGCAACCTATTATTCCGAGACTTGTGGTCTGGAGAGAGGATATAATATCCTGCTTCCCGCAGACTACAGCGAGGATAAGCAGTACCCGGTTCTTTATCTGCTTCACGGTATTTTCGGAAATGAGTATTCATTCTCCGGAGATGCAAGCAATAAGATAAAGGAAATCGTTGGCAACATGGCGGCTGACGGCATCATAGATGAAACCATCGTTGTATGCCCCAATATGTATGCTTCGTCAGATCCTGAGCAGCAGCCGGGCTTTGATGCGGAGAGCGTGCTCCCTTACGATAATTTCATCAATGATCTGGTGAATGACCTGATGCCCCATATAGAGAGCGAATATTCAGTACTTACGGGAAGAGAAAACACTTATCTCGCAGGCTTTTCCATGGGCGGACGTGAGACCATATTCATAACGCTGAAGAGACCTGAGCTTTTTGGATATGTGTGCGCGATATCGGCAGCTCCGGGAATTGTTCCCACAGCAGACAAATTTATGACCCACGAGGGACAGATGGAAGAGAGCGAGATGAAGTTTGCGGATGATGCGGTTGAGCCCAACGTTTTCATTATCTGCTGCGGCACAAACGACTCGGTTGTTGGAAAATATCCTTTGTCCTATCATGAGATACTCGAAACCAATGGTTCGGATCATATCTGGTATGAGGTACCGGGTGCAGATCATGACAACAATGCAATAAAGAGCGGACTTTACAACCTGTTCAAGCAGATCGGAAATGACAAAAAATGACAAAGTAAAAGAGTGATCCCCGGGGGACCACTCTTTTTAGTATTAATCAAAATTTATCATTCTTCGCAGAATTCTTTGATGGGTGTAAGGTCAAGTGTCTTCTCATCTGCAATAAGCTTATATAAAGCCTTTGCGATGATCAAAGCTCCGCCCTGGCTGTCACTCTCTATATTGAGAGGCATGATGGGCTCGTGAAGAGATTTACGAAGTAGCAGCCATCCGTTTCCGTGAGAGGCATCACAGTTAACTCTTACGCCTTCGTAGTTTTCTTTTTCAAGGCTCCATCCTTCGACAGATCCTGCGTTGTCTTCAAGGTATTTAAGGATCCGGTCACCGTTTGCCTGCAGATCGCTGACTTCACCCACGTGGAATCTGAGTTCAACGCTTTCTGCGGGTTCTTTTAATCCCTCGATAAGAGAGGAGATATTGTTTCCCTTACCCATTTCGATAAGGAGTTTAACCATCAGATAAGCACCGTCATCAAGGAAGTAGTTCTCTTTGAATGCACCATGTCCGCTGGTCTCGATAGCAAGCTGTGAATCGATACCGGAATCGTTTAATCTGATGGCTTCATCGATAACGTTTCTGTATCCGCGCTTAAATCTCTTGTGAACTCCGCCCTTGGATGCGATGAACTGAGCAAGGCCGTCGCTTGTAACGGAATCGGTAACAATGGTGGTTCCGGGATTAGAGTTAAGAGCAATAGTGGCAAGAGCCGCAATCAGATCGTTTCTGGTGAGGGTTTTTCCACCGGGAAGAACCGCACCTGCTCTGTCTACATCAGTATCAAAGATGATACCAAGGTCTGCGTTGGACTTCATTGTAGCAACCTTGATAGCCGCGGCAGCATCCTTGTTTTCGGGATTGGGAATGTGATTGGGGAAGTGTCCGTCAGGCTCAAGGAACTGGCTTCCCGTTGTGTCTGCCCCCAGCTTTTCAAGTACGTCGGTAACGAAGAATCCGCCGGCGCCGTTTCCGGCATCAACTACGATGTGAAGACCGGAGAGGGGTTTGTCACCGCGGTTAGCACCCTTTACGATCTTGTCTCTCAAATATCCGGTATAGGTATCCATGAAGGTAACCTTTTCAGGCACGGGAGTATCTTTTCTTTCCCTGTCTTCAGATGCTAAACTGTCTGCGATAGCGGCAATTTCCTTAATCTCGTTCTTCTCAAGACCGCCCCTTGATATGAAAAACTTCATACCGTTTCTGTACCAGGGAAGATGGCTTGCTGTGATCATGATGCTTCCGTCAAAGGGCTCATCACCAAGGACGGTAGTCATGAACATGGCGGGAGTGGAAGCAAGGCCGAGATCAAAGGCTCTTGCTCCCTCTGAAGCAATGCCTTTTGCAGCGGCATTCAATAATGACTCGCCTGTAAGTCTGGAATCTCTTCCTATAGCGATCCTGGCATTTTCTATGCCGAGTTTATCCTTCATCCATTTAACAAATGCGGCTGCGATATCGCAGGCTGCCTTGTCTGTAAGGTTCACCGCACCGGTTTCATTCTCCATTGCGATGCCTCTTATATCACTTCCGTTTTGAAGCTCTGAATAACTCATTTTGGTTACCTCACATTCTGATATTTTAGGTTAAAAATTATATAAAACAAATCAGCACCTAGTTTACCACATTGCTTTCATAATGACAATTCAGTCGAAAAATGATAAAATCATTACTTGAGTACAAACTTCTCAGAAGAAAGAATTATAACATGGATCAGATCAATCTTTTTGACATGATGAGTAATACAACAAAAGAAAAAGAATCACCGCTTGCGGCCCGAATGCGCCCCAGAACCATTGACGAAGTGGTGGGACAGGAGCATATACTGGCGGAGGATAAGTTGCTTTACAGGGCAATCAAAGCCGATAAGCTCAGTTCACTTATTTTCTATGGGCCTCCCGGAACGGGAAAGACCACCCTTGCCAGGGTTATCGCAAATACCACCAGCGCTGAGTTTACACAGATAAACGCCACCATAGCCGGGAAAAAGGACATGGAAGAGGTGGTTTCAAAAGCTAAGGCGCTTTTGGGAATGAACGGAAAGCGGACCATACTTTTTATAGACGAGATACACCGCTTTAACAAGAGCCAGCAAGATTATCTTCTTCCTTTTGTGGAGGACGGAACCATCATACTGATAGGGGCAACCACAGAGAATCCCTATTTTGAAGTAAACGGAGCGCTTGTTTCAAGATCCATCATTTTTGAACTTAAACCCATTCCACAGGAAGCAATAGAAGGCCTTATCAGAAAAGCCGTCACCGACGAAGAACGGGGTATGGGTGCCTATAAGGCGGTGATCGACGATGATGCGGTCAGCTTTCTGGCGGATATCGCAGGTGGTGATGCAAGGCATGCGCTTAATGCGGTTGAACTTGGCGTAATGTCAACTCCACGTTCAGAGGATGGACTTATTCACATCACCCTTGATGTGGCCCAGGAATGTATCCAGAAGCGCAAAGTCAGATATGACAAGGATGGGGACAATCATTACGATACCATCTCCGCGTTCATTAAGAGTATGAGAGGGTCGGACCCGGATGCGGCGGTTTATTATCTTGCCCGTATGCTTTATGCGGGAGAGGATATTAAGTTTATAGCAAGACGTATCATGATATGTGCCTCGGAGGATGTGGGAAACGCGGATCCCATGGCACTTGTTGTTGCAACCAACGCTTCCCTTGCGATAGAACGTATAGGAATGCCGGAAGCACAGATAATTCTTTCACAGGCAGCCACCTATGTGGCCACAGCGCCGAAATCCAATGCAGCTTACGGAGCGATTGAAACGGCCATGGCAGAGGTGGGAGCCTCCGGAAATCTGTCCATTCCGCCCCATCTTCAGGATGCCCACTACAAGGGGGCCGCAAAACTGGGACACGGAACGGGATATATGTATGCCCATGACTATCCCAATCACTATGTGGAGCAGCAGTATCTTCCCTATGAACTTAACGGAAAAGAGTTCTACCGTCCCGACGGACAGGGCTATGAGGTGAAGATCAAGGAGCATATGAAGAAAATCCGGGATGAGGCCAAGAAAAAGAAGTAATTGTTTAACAAATCTTAACCTGCCTGATACTTTTTTAACAGACATAAATTTGGTATTATAGAGTGGTGAGCGAAAATGCTTACCACTTTTTTGGTAGGCAACATTTGGAGGGAAGAGTTGTGAATAATATTCTGATATGTGACGACGATCACGATATAGTCAATGCATTAAAAATCTATCTTACCAATCCCGATTACAAAATATTTGAGGCATACAACGGTAAAGAAGCGCTGGATATCATAAAAGACAATGATATCAGTCTGGTGCTCCTTGATATCATGATGCCCGTAATGGACGGAATAGAAGCCATGGTGAAGATCCGTGAGTTTTCCAATGTACCCATCATCATGCTCACCGCAAAGAGTGAGGACAGCGATAAGGTGTTGGGACTTAACGTGGGAGCAGACGATTACATCACCAAGCCCTTTAATCCCGCGGAGGTTATAGCTCGGGTGGGTGCGATGATCAGAAGGTATACCAGGCTTGGCGGCGGTGTTATCGGAAACGGAGAAATCGTTGTGGGAGGCCTGGAACTTAATAATGACAGCAGACAGGTTTTTGCTGAAGGAAAACAGGTCAACCTTACTCCCAAGGAATTCGAGATATTAAGATTCTTAATGATGAACAAGGGAAAGACTTTTTCACCTTCTGAAATTTATAAATCCGTATGGCATGAGGATCCGATAAACGGCGAGAAAACCATAGCGGTGCATATCCGGCACATACGGGAAAAGATAGAGATAAACCCTGCGGAACCCAGATATATCAAGGTTGTTTTCGGACAGGGATATATTTTTGGAGAATAATTCTTTTTCTTAACCAAATCTTAACCGGTTTGATACTTTTTTCTTAAACAGGGGGCATGTTAGTCTGATATCACAAGTTAAGTAATATCAGCTATCGGAGGATGAAAATGGTTAGGAGTAAAAACACAGTAAGGGCTTTATTGCTTCTGTCTGCTTTGATACTGCCGGGGTGCAGTTCCGGTAAAGGCGTTGCCGATATCGGTACATGGGATGAAGAAACCGAAAGCAGGCTGGCGGAGAAGGATCCCATAAAATATAAAGCAATCGCCGTAACACCGGACATTGCTGATCCAATGGGAGCAAATCGTTATACGATATCCCACGGAGATATATTATATTCGACTTTTTCGGAGGAGGATTTCATTTCCGATATATACAGGTATGATCCGGATATCATGGAAAGTGTTTTGGTATTTCCATATAATTCCATGGATCATGAATATATCGGATTGCTTTCACTCAGTGAAAATGAAAACGGAAATATAACTGCCATAGGCAATAAATTCGATGTTGTCAAAGGCTATGAATACTCCCTCATGGGATTCGACAGTAAAGGAAATATCATAGAGCAGGTAAAGCTTCAGGATGAGGATGATACTATCCCAGGAATTATTTGCGCAAATGTAAATGACCGGATAATATGCGGAGGACTTTCCGGAAGAAACAGTGCTGTTTATGAGATAAGCCGTGATAGGGGATCATTCACCGAATTAAGCGGGATCCCCGATGGATATATACTTGGAGTTGGACCTGCACGGGATGAAAACGGATTTCTTCTCTATACCGATACATCGCTATACTATTATGATCTTACGTCGAAAAAATCAGAAGTTATTTTTGACTGGCAGGATGTGGATATAGACGGTAATAAGATCGCTGCCACAGAAAAGTATGACGGAAAGTATTATGCACTTTTGTCAGATTACGCATCGGGAGATTTTGCATTCTATATTATTTCAGAAGACAAAGAACCGGTGACTGCAGATGAGCCTACGGAGATAGTGATCGCAACGCCCTGGAAGTATGGACTTGAAGGAATAGTTTCGGACTATAACAGATCGCAGGATAATTTCAGAGTCAGGATAGAAGAGTACCACTCCGATGATACATACCTTGCTACTGAAGATGATATAAACAGAATGATGGCGGATCTCCTCGGAAATGAACCGTACGATATTATGGATATCAGTTTTTTTGATACCGGATCCCCAAATGTCAGCGATCTTGTCAGACAGGAATATATCACGGATCTCACACCTTTTATAGAGGAAAGTGAAACCGTAAATCTTTCTGATTATTATGAATCGATCCTTGATCTGTGTAAGGTGGGGGATTTTGTTGCGGCCATACCAAAATCGTTTGAGATCAGGACTTGTTATGCAGATGCGGATACTTTTGATCGGGAAACCATAACTGTGAATGATCTGATCGAATATGATACAGCCCATGACGAAAAAATACTTGGCAGTGGTTATACCAGAAATAAGGTACTGAACGATTTTCTTTATAACAACATAGATAAGTTTGTTGATGAAGAAAAAGGAATCTGTAGTTTTGACAGTGATGAATTCAGGAAAATTGTGGAATATGCCTCAACATTCCCCACAGAAAGTAATATATATAATGATTTTTCATTGAATGAGGATGATGAGATCATTAGAACAATAACTATTCAGAATTTGGATAACTACACTATGGTCAATGCGATATATTTTGACGGAAATGCAGTTAGTATCGGAATGCCCGGGTGTGATGCGGAGTACAGACCATCATGCACTATGGACGGTCATGCCCTTGCAATCACAGAAGGATCCGAAAACAAAGAAGGTGCATGGGATTTCATTGAATTCTTTTTATCCAAGAAGCCTTCGGCCAGAGAATATACTATACCAAGCAATAAGGCGTTTCTTGATGAACTGCTGGATGAATTCTCGGAGGATAACTCTGAAAACAGATGTCACTATATTATAAAAAGCGCGGATGATACCATCGAGCAGGAATATGAAAGACATCCTCTGACAGTAACAGAGAGGGAAGAATTTATTAATATGATAGAAGCCTCCAAGCTGTATACAGGGTATGGGGCCGGTGCTGTCAGAGTTATCGTTACGGAAGAACTTGACCCTTATTTTGCGGGCCAGAAGGAACTTGACGATTGTATTAAAGTAATACAGAACAGAGTGTCGCTGTACCTGACAGAGAATGCAAAATAGAGGGTGTAGAAGATGAAAGATAAAAAGAATGAAGTAATTGATATGGAATCTTTAAACAAAGATATACAGACCGATATTCCGAAGAAATCAAAATGCAAAATGGGTTTATTTGCAAAGATCTGGGCAGTAATCGCTCAGGTTACCTGTTCACTCCTCATTGCGGTATGCTTTTTCGGTGCAATATATATGCTGGAAGAAGGGTATTATTATAAATCGAAATACCAGGTCTTAAACGATGCCTTTGCAGCTTATGCACCGGATGAAGCATGGTTTTTTATAAGTAATTATATCAGCGGTAATACCGCCGCTTCAGACTATCACTGTGAGGAGAGCAATATAGCTTTTGCAAATCTTCACATGAAATACTCAAAAAACAACTGTTGGGAGTACGGAGACAAATCTGCCCTTGATAACTCCATATATGTATATAACTATACCGAGCAGGTATCAGGAACTACGTATACCTGTAACATCGCACTGGGCTACAATCTCCGTAAAGATGACAATTTCAGGAGTATATATAAGCTGCAAAGCTTTATGTATGCTATGCGGTATGCCGTTTATGTTATTGCAGTAATCTCACTTATATGTTGGATATTCCTGTACGTAATACTTCTGAAGAATGCAGGGTACGCAAAAGGCAGTGATAAGCCCAGGCAGATATTTGAATGCTATATTCCCTTTGAAATTAATCTGGGAGTAATGTTTTTCGCCGGGATTATCACACTTTATGTGATAGGGAATGTTTTCAATTTCAGTCTTGATTCCATATTGATCAGCGTGGCTGCAATAGTTTTCCTGGAGATCGTGTTCATAATCTGGTCCATATGTCTGGCCATCAGGATAAAGACAGGATTTATCTGGAAAACAATGATCCTGCGATATATAATCATAGGGATTGGGAAAATTTTCAAACTGATAGGAAAAGGCTTTAAGGCACTGTTTAAGAATATGCCTTTTATCTGGCAGGCAGTTTTGGGATATGCGGCACTTGCGGTTCTTTTCCTGATATCAGCGGCTCTTATAGGGCATTACGGAATACGTACCACATCAGATCTGGTTGGTTGGATAATGCTTGTGATCCTGGTTGTCTGTTCACTGATATTTGGTGTGTGGATAGCCATTGGTTATCGCAAACTTGAGCAGAAAACATCAAGACTGGCATCAGGAGATATGTCCGGTGATGTTGATACAAAATTCATGCTTCCGCTATTTGTAAAACAGGCAGAGAATTTAAAGACCATCTCCGGCGGAATAGTGATCTCAAATGAAAAGCGTCTTGCCAGTGAGAGAACACAGACTGCGCTGATAACCAATGTCTCGCACGATATCAAGACACCTTTGACATCCATCATCAATTATTCGGATCTTATTTCAAAAGAAAAGAGTGACAACGAGAAGATCACGGAGTATGCCGAGGTATTGGGAAGACAGAGCACCAGACTAAAGAGATTGCTTGAGGATCTGATAGAGGTATCAAAGGCTCAGTCCGGAGCACTTGAAGTAAATCTTCAGGCCTGTGAGGTATCAACGCTTATCAATCAGGCAGCCGGTGAATTTGAAGAGAAACTGAATGAATGCAATCTTGAACTCATTACTAAGGGAACGGAAAAGGGCATCATGATAATGGCCGATCCCAGGCGTATGTGGAGAGTATTCGACAACCTTCTTGGAAACATTTGCAAATACGCCCAGCCCGGAACGAGAGTATATCTGAACGTTGAAGAAAATAACGGAAAATGCAACATTGTATTCAAGAATACCTCGTCAAGAGAATTAGATATGTCGCCGGAGGAACTTATGGCAAGGTTTGTTCGGGGAGATAAATCCAGAGAGGGTGCGGAAGGAAATGGCTTAGGTCTTTCAATCGCATCTAACCTGGTTCAGCTTCAGAAAGGAAATATGGAAATATCCATAGACGGAGATCTGTTTAAGGTTACACTCGAATTCCCCAGTGAGAGTGCATAAACAGTGGTTAATGAAGCTATCACCAATGATGAATTATGAGGGGAAATAAAGGGAAAGGAAAGAAAGAGGAAGAAAAAATGAAAAAGAATTGGAAAAGGTTCGCGGCCCTGGCGCTTGCAACAGTAACAGCAGCTTCGCTTTTGGCAGGCTGCGGAAAGAAAGGAAAGGATGGTTCTGCAGGTAATACTGCGGCAGAAAACCTTTCGGAAACAATATTTGTACCGGAGTATGTAGATATTGATTTTAAACAATCTGATAATGACTATCTTGATCTGTATAATGCAGAGATAGTCGGAAAAACATTCTATGCTGTAAGAAGTCATAGTGACGAAGATTCTTCTTACAGTTATTATGACCAGTTTTCTCTTGAAACCGGAGAACTTATTTCCGAGATACCTTTGGGAGGGGACATCAATAATCAGATTGATTTCGATTCAATAATACCGGATAAGTACAAGGATAAGGCAGAAAAGAATGTGGGAGTAAATTATGCCCGCATGCTTTCAAACGGAAAAGTAGCGGCTGTTGTCAACGCGGCTTGGTACATGGAGAATGATGATCCTAATGCGGATTGGATCAGCGGCGGAGCAAACTACATAGCTTTATTTGGCTCTGACGGATCCTTGGATAAATTTGTGCCTGCCGACATTTCACAGTTCCTTCCCGGAGATTCGGTTAATGTAACACGTTTTATTGTTGACGGAAATGATAATCTTGCTGTCATGTTCACTGATTGGAGCGGAGAGATTTCCAAATCCGCAGTGATAGTTTATGACGGTGAACTTAATCAGAAAAACGCAGCTATGATGAAAGCCACTCAGGTAAACGGAGATTTCAAAACTGCTGATGGCAAACAGATCCTGTTTTATTATGATGCTGATTGGACCACACATGTTTCCGAGTTTAAGATGGATACCTGTGATTTCGGCGAGGAGATCACCGGATTACCCGATTATGATATCAGCAATATCGGCTTAATAGAAAACAATAAGGATAAGCTTGTCGTAAATACATACTCAAAGCTGATGGAGTATGATTTTAACAAAAAAGAAACCACCGAAATTGCAAATTGGATGGATATGGATATAAAGGAAGGTAACGTATCCCAGGTATATAAGGATGCTGACGGCGCTTATTATGCACTCGTAAGTGATTATGAGACTGCTTCGACCGAGATCGCAAAGATCACCGAAAAGAACCGCAGCGAAGTAGCAAACAGAAAGGAAATCGTAATTGCTTCGCTTTATCAGGATTATGATCTTAAGGGCGCGGTAATAGAGTTTAACAAGCAGAATCCCGATTATCATGTTACCATCAAGGACTATTACAATTACGAAAATCAGGATGCCACTCTTGACGATGCACGTAATACAATGACCAATGATATCGGTGGTGCAAATGTTCCCGATCTTGTAAACCTTGAATATATCCCTGTGGAACAGTTCAGCAAGAAGGGTGTATTTGAAGATCTAACATCTTATCTGAATTCAAGTGCTTCGCTTAATCTTGACGATTACAACAAGAGTGTGCTTGATTGCTTCAGATATGACGACAAACTGATTTCTATTCCCAGAAGCTATGAACTTCAGACCATGGTTGTCAGCTCAAAGGTATTTGGCGACAAGGCGGGTTGGTCCATCGACGAGATGATCGATTACGATCTTGCTCATCCCGAATCCGTGATCATCGATTATAGCATGAGATACTATATCATGCAGATCTGTCTCTACAACAACCTGGATTACTTCCTTAACTGGGATACAGGAGAGTGCAAATTCGAATCCGATGAATTCAAGAAGATTCTTGAGTATGTAGCTTCTTTCCCCGAAGATCTCGACTGGGAAGCTATTGATGCGGATACCACCAGTGATGCGGAAAAGCTTGCAAATGGCCGAGTAACCGCACACATCGCATATCTCTATAACCTGCAGAGCGTTCAGGAATACAGTGATTATCTCTTTGCTAAAAATGCAAACTTCATAGGTTTCCCCACAGTGGATGGAACTCCTTCATCTCTGATACAGCCCACAGGTGCATATGCAATCTGCTCCGGTTCACCCAACAAAGAGGTAGCTTGGAAGTTTATCGAGTTTATGCTTACTCAGGATTATGGAGAGAATGAATTCGGATTCCCCGCAAACGAGAAGCAGTTAAAGGCAAAGATTGAGGAGGAACTTAAGCACACAGGAAAAACCGGTGCCGGTGTAGGCTGGGGCGAAGGTGATATGTATGAATATCACTATGCTACACAGGAAGAGATTGATAAGTTTTATGAGATCCTTTCAGTGGCTAAACTCAATCCCGGTGATCAGAACGAAGTATTCAGTATCATCGATGAGGAGACTCAGAGCTACTTTAACGGACAGAAGACGTTAGACGAATGTGCAAAGATCATACAGAGCAGAGTAAGTCTTTATGTACAGGAAAACATGTGATATGTACATGAAAAACACATAAAAGTAATTAACAGAGAAATCCCTGCCCGGAAAGGCAGGGATTTTTTGGATGACCTTATTATTGATCTGATAAATCTGATAAATAAAGAAATATCACAGTTACGGGTATGCATTAAAATCAGGATTCGTAACATAATCTTGGTGGAGCTTTGCAACGAAATCATAATCCTTTGCCTCGTTGTAAAAGACTACTTCGCATATGTTACCGACAAAGGAGGGCTGGAATACGTCGCCGCCTAAAATGATAAGCTTCACAAAGCGATTGGTGGGAACATTATCCATTATAAAGGCAACCTCTCCGTTTACAAAGCTGATGGCACGCTCCGTGATGGCATTGTAGGTGACAACATAGTGATACCAGACATTTTCCTGAAGGGTCAGCGCCACCAGATCGTACCAGCCGCTGACTTCCTTTGAATCCCTGATCCTGAAGTCCGAGTGGGAATCCGGCGACATAGGGACTATGCTGCAAAAACCTGTCTCGAATTTAACATAGAGAGCGGAGCTCCACATCCGGTTTTCCTTTGGCTTTATCCACATGGAAATGGTATAGCTGTCACTTACCATAATATCGTTTGGAACTATGACGCAGTTCTTTTCAACCGGTCCGCCCGGAAAGAAGAGTGATTCGGAGTTTTTGAAGATTCCGGGCTGGTACTCGAATCCGGTTCCCACCATTTTAGCTTCCTTACTCTCATCATTGCTTTTTAAGGTTCCGCTTAGGCTGAAGGTGAAATTGTCGGATGGATTTGAGAGATACTCTTCGGCGTACTGAAGGAAATCATCTTCGGGCATCGCTTCGGAATAGTTTTTTCCTGAGCCGATGGAACAGCCGCAAGTCATAAGAAAATCCGCACATTCTTTGTCAGAGACTCCGTCGGCTATGACTTCAAGCTTCAGATCCTTACAAAGTGAGATGATGTTCCTGACAACGTGGCGGCCCCTGTCCGAGGATGTGGAGGCATTGATAAAATCTCTGTGCATTTTTACGGAATCGGCTCTGATATTCTGGAACATACTAAGAGCCGAAAAGCCGGATCCGAAATCATTGATACTCACCTTAAAACCGTTATCGGTCAGGGAGTTAAACATATTGGTCATCTCTTTATTGTCTTTTATAAAGACACTTTCGGAGATAAGAATCTCTATTTCATTATGTGGGACTTCGTATTTATCGCACAGTGAGATCAGTTTGTATGTAAAGGTGTCATCAAATAGCTGCAGCCTGGATATGTTTACGGAGATCGGAAGATGCTCACATTTTTTACCCTTCCAGGATGCCTTTATTCTGCATACCTCTTCGATGATATAAAAATCCAGCTTGGATATGAAGCCGTCTTTTTCAAAAACGGGAAGATACAGGCGGGGAAATCTGATACCGTCTACGGGATGGATCCAACGGGATACTGCCTCAGCACCCACGATCTGCATGGTTAGCATATTCATACGGGGCTGGAAGAAAGTGGCAAATTCACTATTCTCAAGGGCATCATCCATTTCAGCTTCGATCTTATAGATCAGTTTTTGCTGGGAATCATCTTCGTCATAGATACAATACCGATTCTTTCCGCTATATTTTGCCTGATACATGGCAGCATCGCATTTGTTAAGGATATCCCCCAGATCCTGATCGACACTCTGGTCATAAACGATACCTATACTGAGAGAGACAACGGACAGGATGTCTTTTCTGAAATCGATCAGGGGCATTGCCTCGATCATTTTCTTTGCTATTTTCTGTAGTGCTTCATGAGAATAGTAATCGGGATTAAATATGACAACATATTCGTCACCGCCTATGCGGGCAGTGAAGTTTTCCGTCTCCCTGAGAATGAGATCGCTGATCTTTTTCAAAAGAATATCGCCGTTATTGTGGCCATAGATATCATTTACACGCTTGAAATTGTCTATATCTATAAACATTGCGTGGACAGAGGTGCCTTTAGGAATATCGGCATAATAATCATACAGTCCGCGTCTGTTGGCACGGCCTGTCAGGTAATCAATCTGAGATTGATCAAGTTCGTAAAACATAATGTTTTCCCAATAGTAGTAATGATTTAAATACCATATACATTTTATCATATGTCACATATGTTCGAATACTTTAATTTTCGCTTAAATAAATGCAAACCTTATGCAAAATCGATAAATATACTTCAAAAATACAGTAATATTGCTTGTGGAATCGGTTGCGCAATTATGGTACCATACAGTTGAAAAAGTGGCAGATCATAGGAGGATAAACAGTTGAAAAGCTATAATCCAATAAATAGAAAGTACATAGGACGCGAAATAATAAAAAAGGCTGCAGCAGGAGTGATGGCCTGCGTGATGGCGGCATCAATGCTGGCAGGATGTGCAGCGGGAGGAAACGGTGAAAGCGGAAGCAGTAATACCGGAAGCACCGGTTCTGTTGCGGATGAAGAGGGTGTATACATCGCGCCCATAAGCGGATTCCAGGATTCATTCATCAGAGGAATGGATATCTCGTCTGTTCTGGCTGAGGAAGCAAGTGGAGTAAAGTACTTCAATGCCGAGGGCAAGGAGGAAGATCTGTTCAAGATCCTTGCTGATAACGGTGTGAACTATATCAGAGTGAGAGTATGGAATGACCCCTACGATAAGGACGGAAACGGATACGGCGGAGGAAACAACGATGCCGAAGCAGCCGCTGAAATTGGCCGCAGGGCTGCAGAGTATGGAATGAAGCTTGATGTGGATTTCCATTATTCCGATTTCTGGGCTGATCCCAAGAAGCAGATGTGCCCTAAGGCTTGGGTAGGAATGGGTATAGATGAGAAATCAGAGGCTCTTTATGAATATACATACAATAGCTTGAAAACCATCATTGACGCCGGAGCCGATGTGGGTATGGTACAGATCGGAAACGAGATCAATAACGGAATGGCAGGGGAAACCAAGGATTCGAGTGTTCTGGAACTGCTAAAGCATGGTTCAAAAGCAGTGAGAACTGTAGCATCCGAATATGATAAGGATATCAAGGTTGCTGTTCACTACACAAATGTAGATGCATCCACAAATATAATCAAGAAGGCTAAGTATTTCGAGACTAACGAACTGGACTACGATATATTCGGTATTTCATATTATTCCTTCTGGCATGAAACCGTAGAACATATGCAGGAAACCATGGAGTATGTGAAAAAGATCTACGGTAAAGATGTATGTGTGCTGGAAACATCCTTTCCCT
>JAEEGL010179528.1_pt1 | contig 27363 bp, 27 predicted proteins | sample 9134231 | NCBI WGS metagenome assembly JAEEGL01 (sample SAMN16246548, study PRJNA631951) | gut metagenome | biome: gut microbiome; feature: rumen; material: fiber-attached | host: Bos | place: Iran: Karaj | collected 2018-10
CATTAAATCTGGAGAAACATTATCCGAAAGAAAACGTATTTCTTCATTTTCTATCATCCTTCGGATTGGATTCTTCTTTTCTGTTATCTCAAGGGCTATGTCACTATAGCTATCATATTCCACATTCAAAGATTCGTTCACTTTCCGTAATAAGAACTGATGAACATCGCCCGTTGGCTCTAATTTGGTATCAAGGACAATTTCATTACCAATGACAAGTGCATACTTATCATTTAGGACATCCTTAATAAACTTTTTTGTATTAAACTTCCTACTCATATACTATTTTTACCAAATCACCTCATCTACTCGTTCGTCAAATAGCAGCTTATTATTCCAGCCGTGATTGTGACAAACTTTTTCAATCTCCCTCTCAACATCAATAGTTATTGGACGTTTTGCTTTACGCATATTGTAATAACCGACACGAGTATACCGGGCAATAAGATCTCTTTTTATCGCGACCTCCAACTTTCTGGGCATTTCATCATAGAAATGTACCATTCCCTTTGCCACATTTTGTGGTTGGCTATCACGAAATGCAGGACATTCATCATCTCCTTTTTTTGTAACTTTTGGATTAACACAGGTTATAGAAAGCTGCTCATATGGTACGTGTTGCCCCACTATCCAACGCAAGCAATGCTCATGTTTAGGACATTGCTCGATGAAGCATACTAGGTACTTCCCGGCCTTCTCTTTTAGTATCTTCTCATCAATCATCACTTTTTGTTTTAGGATTATGGTGCAAAGATACAAAAAAGATTTGAAATAACGTGTGTATTTGGCAAGAAAACTTTCTGTTTGCATGCCAAATACAGTCCGTATGCAGCTACAATACACTGGGGAATGCACTATTTGAAGAACTGGAACCATCTTTTGCTCTTTTTGGCAGTAGCCAATAAGACGTAATCACTATCTCCATTATAGTATAAAATCGGCAAGAGATGTGCAGGAATGTTCTCATTTACCATACAGGCGTTAAAGTTGGAATCTGTTTCCTTGCAGTACAGTTCCATCATTTCTTCTGTGAGTGGTTGTTTGGAGAACACGTAGTTATTGTAGCTACGGCTGTCACTTGCGTCATAGGAATCAAAGACAGGGTAACTTTCCCATATATTGCCTATGTGCAGACCTGATGGGTTTTGCTTATATTCCTGTCGAGCATACCATTTACTATAGGTATGACGAGGATTCCCAGACATCTCTACTTGCGCTTCAACGTCATCAAGGCCATCAAACCAACAATCATCAATACAAATCCGATTGTTTTTCAGTAAACATTGAATGTCATAGTCTGCAACATGCTCATTCAACCTTTCATGCCACATCTTCTTCAGGTGGTCGATGCCTTTGAAATCGAGAGCTATGATTGGAGCTTCGTCAATCAACATCTGTATTACCGCATCGACTCCATTTGCTCGAAGACAATCACGAAATCTGATGTTGTATAGTACAATATCTACAATATACACATACAACCCACCTCGCATGTTCTTGACATAGTCCACCGCTTCTTGCAGGTTACCGAACTCACACCTGCCATAGCAAGGGAAATAAACTTTTTGATTTTCCATACACATTTGTTTTTGATATTGTCATTCATTTCATTGTGGCTTCACACCACATTCTTTACCGGCATCGTCAACGATGACAGAACCGTATACAGCTTCACATTGATAACGATTGGCGGCTATTGCGTTTATGCTAATATAAAGAGGTGGTGTAATGGCATTGCCGAGCTTGTCCATTAGGCCATAGTGCCCATCAGATGTGTTGTATTGCAAACAATTTGCAACAGCAATCCTGAAATCACCAACAGAATCAAGCTCATCAGTAGAGTAGGTGAGTTTGTTGATACCATAATAATCACAGGGATTCTGCAAGTGTCCATTCAGATCTAAAATCTGGTCCATGTGGGCAAATGTCCTAACGTGGATATATTCACTTTCATCCGAGATAGTAATGTCTGCATACTCAAAGGGTAAGAATAGTCTGCCTTCACGATTGAACATTCCATAAGTGTTATCATCACGTTTAGCAACCCAGAAGTGTTTGTGGCTATGGTAGAGGCTCGTATATGTAGGCTCTACCACCCATTCCCCTTTCTTATTGATAAGACCTACATGTTGTTCGTCTGCCATTACAGCACAGAGTCCTTCGTAGAAACAATAGTCCATGCTTGCTTGGGCATTATAGTAAACAGGTCTCTCAAAGATAGTCTGTCCGTCGTGTCCAATGAATGACAATTCGTTATCCATTACAACACCTGCTACGCCGTCGGAGAATATCCAAGCGTGGTCATACTGAGCAGGAATAACGACCTCACCCGTGTTTCCGTTGAAGTAACCACGTTTCTTTCCATCTGAGAAACAAACGAGGCTATCGCCATCTTGCGACTTGCAGATCCAAGTTATGCCAGTTAGTGTCCTACGTTGTTTGGCATTATTATAGACATAACTCTTATCATCATATTCATCATGATACAAAACATCACGACTGAGATATTCGTTATCATAGCTATGACAGAAGTCGGGCTGATTGCGTTTCCATTCACTATATTTCTCTTCAGCGAGATTCCCTAATGCACAGATACACGCCCCAGCAAAGAACACCGCAATAATAGCCATGGACAATGCAAAGATTCGCCAAACAACTTTGTCGAAACGTCCATCTCCTTTGTAACCAAACAATCCGGCTATCCATAATAGTCCTTGTTTGATGCCTCTGCCAATTACGGTCAGAAACAATCTGAATGAAATCTTCTTCGTCATAATTTTCTTTTTTTGTTCGTTTCCTTCTTCTTTTATTCGATAATGACACAATATGCATAGATTCTATTTGCAACACTCTTCAATATATATGTAGTGCCAGGGGATACACCAACAAGTCTATTCTCTTCTATTCTTGCAATCACCCCATCGGCAAAGACATATGATTCATCATCTCCACACATGAGATAACTGCCCTTCTGAAGTCGCAAAGTATCACCTTGCAGTTTATAATAGGTGAAAGAACCCATCCGTGTCATGACTTCTAGGGCATTTCCTGTAAGTGCGGTAACATACCAATTATATCTTCGTTTGTATCCGAATCCATTTGACTGAAGAGTGAGTATTGCTCCATAATGGGAGTACCATCCGTATGTCTGTGTGTCGAAACCGTACGTGAAATAATTATCATATCCCGTATAGGTATGATCATCTTTGAATGTCAGCAACTCATAATAGCCAGCATCAACATCTCCCCATAGCCAACTACCAAGGAGTGTTACTTCTCCGTCAACGTTATCATTCTCATAATTATAGTCGTCTTTATCAACAAACGTCACACTGTCGATTTCTGAAATTGCAATGTCTGTATGTGCTCCACTTTTATAGTGGATGCGCATATAGTCTTGGGCAAATACCCACATTGTGCTAAAGCATATCATCAATATAGTTGCACTTCTTTTCAGCATACCGTTCTTTCTCCATTTAGTACTTACATACAAAAAAAGAGCCGCCGAAGCAGCTCTTTCTATCAGTCTCTTTCTTTATCAATTAGTAAAAAGAAGTTTCGTTTTGCTTGGCTCGTTAGCGTGAATGAGCGTCGCTTTCCTGTTACGTGTATTGAAAATACTATCATATTGAGTGATATCTAACAACCATTGAGCAGAATCTGGTTTCACCATTGTTGCGAACCCTTCGAATATATAATTTCTTTTTTTCTTGTCCTGATACATCCCAATGATTTTTCGCACATCTCCGTCTTTTGCATCAACATTGTCATCAATAATATTTTGAACTTTACTGTTGTCGTAAAACACGAAGAAAAGCGAGTCTTTAACATTTAGGCCTCTTCGAAGTTTCTTTTTATCGTCAATCAGGAATCTATCCATTATAATAACATCCTTGGCATTTAGCTCTTTTTTACGATTACTTACATGGGCAATTTCCCACAATTCTCTTGTATCAGATTGTCTCTGAGCGAAATTCATCGTAGAGTCTCTTTTGAGATTAATCTCAATGTTGTCCTTCAAAACCGCATCTGCAATGCAATAGCCTTGCTTAATAATGTATATGTGATTGGAAAAGGCATTACCGCGTGGAATGCTTAAGTCATAGTGCCCTGTCGAATCAGTATAGAATGTTCTTCCTGCCACCGCAATCAACACATCAGAGAGTGGTATCTTTTTTCCATTATTTCCCAACTCAGTATATACAAAACCTTCATAGGAATCAGTTTCTTCAAAGTTTTTAGTAATCTTGACATGAAAGGTGTCTACTTTATCGGGGCTTCTTAGATATTTCTTCAAGTCAATAGGGAACGAATCTCTTTTGCACAACGTCGTGGTCGGAAGAATGAGCACACCAATTGTTCCCAAAGACTCTCTTTCTGCTTTTGTGAATGTTAATGTTATTCTATCGGTTCCAGTGCCTCCTTTATGGAAATTACATTGTGCAGAGTCTATTTGGTGCTTCAGCGATAAAGTCCTACCATCTTTGGTTTTTAAAAACAAGTTGACATCCCAGAAGTCATCATGTTTGAATCCTGCCTTCCCTTCAGAATCTTCTTGAATATCTGCCTTAATACATAGTAGATATAGGGATGTGTCGTCAGTAGCCACCGGTTCTGGCATAGAATACAGACTATATATACCATATGCAAGAACAGCCAAAAGAAGTGCGACAATACCACCATAGATATATTTCTGTCTCTTTTTACTTCTCTCCAGTTCAGCGATGCGTCTGTCTTGTTCTTCCTCTTCCCTTTTTTTGTTGATTGCTTTTGCGAGCAAGTCGTGAATCAATTCAATATAGGTGTCATCGTCATAAGTATCAATTCTTATTAGGTGTGCATCCTCTAACTGTTGTTGATAAAACTCCTTAAACTGAATATCATCTAATTCTTTTATTTTCGGACGGTTACGATGGCCATCCGCGTCAACCAAGGCTTCTTCGAATCGTCTCAGATGGTCTGAGTCGTCAAAAACGCGTTGTACCTTCTCCTCATATATCTCCAAGACGATATTATTAATGTTTGCATCCACATCGTTTGGGACCAACTGTTGCTTGTTTGCAGAAACAGCCTTGTTGTATAACTTGCTACATAAGGCAGACAGCATGAAAGGCTCTATTTCATCCTTCTTTCTTGGATCAATCAGGTCAAGAATTTTTTCTGTGACGTTGTTTAGAGTCGAATAACATTCATCAACGCTTCCCTCTATTGGTTGCTCTGTGATAACCTTCAAAGCTTGATCACGCTTTAAAGGTAGCAAGAACATTCTGTTTTGGTGCAACTCTGATATGGAGTTTACATCATTTGTCCAATAGTCAAAGTCTGATAAATATTCCTTTCGAAGAGAAAATACAACCTTATAATGATGCTCACTATCTATCTCTACATAGTTTCCCTTGTCATCTTGCCTATCAAGTTCTTCTTCAATTTTACTGGGCAATGATGTACTTGCTAAATTCCCAACGAGTTTAAAGAAATTCCCAACAATTTCCCCATTTGCATATTTCTTTGACTTAGTGAAAATTTCTTCAAACTGATCAAAAATCAAAAGGGGATAGAAAGTCTCATCAGTATTATGGTTTTTCATCACCTTGGTATGAAGATGCCACCATAGGGAATCTTTGCATTCTTCAATTTCATTATCGATAGCGGATTCCCAGGAAAACTGTTCTTCTGAGGAATTACTTTCTTGCTTAATATAGGCATCAGTGATGCGCTGTAGAAGCCATGGCTCTATGTCTTTAAAGGTGAATACTTCATCAGGAAATACTATATGGATTGGGAAATAGCCCATCTTTTGATATATAGGCGAGATTCCTGCATTGAGGAATGATGTTTTTCCTATGCCAGAATTGGCATAGAGGACCGACATTGTACCAGAATCTATGATTCTCAGGAATTTCTTAATTTCCTCCTCACGACCTTTAAAGCGGGAGGCATCCTTTATCCCATAAGATGCAAAATCCATCCAAGGATTTTTCAATATATCTTGCTTACTCATAGCTTATCTCATTATATGTTTCCAAACTTTTTCTGCAGTTAGTTCCTCTAAGGGGATCATAATATGCTCATTTCCTTCTTTCGCAAAGAAAAGTGGCTCCAAATCAGAACAGTTGCCTCTTTCCAGAGCTTTGATTAAAAGGCTCCTTGTTATTCCATGCAACAAAGGGAAACAATATTTCTTTGTTCCTAAATCTTCTGTCTTATGTTTCAAAGCAAGCCTCATTTCAGTGATTACCCCTCCTTCGCTATTATCTATGTTAGCTTTATCATCGAACATTTTATCAATGGTAATGCTGGTTGTCAGGGGAATGAAATAATCGCATTTGTATATACCTTCTTTGATGTCCTTCCAGTACTGTACTCCTCCATTATATTTGAAAAACCACACATCAAATTTTGGACTAAGTAGTTGCTTGACTCGTTCCCCCAAATCATATTCATCGCTATTAACTGACAAGAATACCGTAGGTTTGTTCTCTGGTTCTAATTGGTCGTTGACATCTTTGAGGAATTCATTAATATTTTGGCTTGGGAAGTAGCTTATATTCGATAAAAATGAATACAGGTTATCATCCATTGCTTTAGACAAGGCACCACCATCAAACATGTCTTCACCGCTCATACCGCCCAACTTCCCTTCTTTTTCTTTTAGGGAATAAAGGAGGAAACGGAATGTCCAGTCAGGAATCTCACAACCTAAAGACAATATATATTTGTTCTCCAAATACTTTTTTAGCTGTTTTGGTCTTGTATTTGTATCCTGAATACAATGTAAATATTTTAGGAAGTCATTCTCTGTTATTACCACATTTGGATCTTGGCAAACATAGCCAAACAAATGAAAAATAGTCGGTACAAGTATTCTTCCATCTTTTAATTCTATGTCTTTATCATTGCCTGTCCTATATGGAATGACCGAATAATCATTGCCATGCCAAGTAATATGTTTCTCCAGCCAGCGAAAATTGCATGTAGTCAAAATTAAGGGAAAATCGCCTCGTTCCAAGAAAGTCAGCACGTCAGGATCCATGCTGATTTTACTGATGTTAAACTTGTTGCAGAGAATCTCCTTTATTTGACGATGCAATGTAAGTCCATTGTTTGAACACAACTTGCTAAGTTCCGTCATGCCTCTGTATCCATTGGAATACTCTTCGATATTGCTATCTGTTGGTTCCAAAGGTATTTTTTCGTTCTCTAATACAGTTTTAATAATAAACTGTTGTATAGAGTATTCCTTTCCGTTTTCGTTAACTTGATAAACGCCTTGACCAATAATTGGAATAATTCTATTCCCTTCTGGGTCTTGAATACTATCCACAATATCCCTAATGAGACTTGTCGACCATCTTTTTTTATTCATATCTGTTCGCTATTAAGTTTTGTTTTACCTACCGTATCCAACGTCTTATCGCTTGTTCACGCTCGTCCATCAGAACCATCTCGAAGTCTATGCCCATCATACGGAACTCATTGCATAGTAGCGAGTTCTCCATTAGAAGATCTGTAGCTGCATTCATAGCCTTTACGAATGCAGCCTTATCCTCTTCCTTATTCTGAAGTTGAGGAACATTCTCTGCCATCAAATCAAATATCTTTTTGATATTATCTCGGTTTTCACGCAAGTTCTTTCCCTTGGGATCAATAACGTTGTGCAAGAAGCTTGAAAGCGTCCTTGATCCTGTATCGCCAGAAAAGAAAGTACGTGTTGCTGTCATAAGTACTAAAGACACTAAATCCAGGTGACTAAAGCCCATCTTAGAAGCAATGATTTCAAGTAAATATATCTCCATGTGCGAACTTACTCCATCTACCCCCATCACACGTATCAACTTGGTTATATAGTCTGTTTTTTCTTTTCTCTTTGCTGGAATTAGGGCCTTGACGTCTTTGTCAAAACCCATTAGGCAGTCATTGACTGTGTCATCGGAGACACCTTCTTTATGGCAGATTTCTATTATTGTCTTGCGCTCTGCCTCTGATATCTCACCATCTGCAATTGCTATGGCTACTAAATCTTGCGCCAGTTTAAATTCCGTATCCGACGCATCATTAAATAACTTTGCTAATAATCCCATATATACATTTGTTTATTGACTTAAAATCGCCCCGTATTATGTGTTTTTTAACACCAACAGCTGTTGTTTTAGAATATAAACACTTTGTTGATTAGAAAATATTCAATGCTCTCATAAAGTATATCTTTGCACTGCTCGTAAGTCTTGTTCATCAACGCATGGTGGAATTCGATAACGTCTTTCTTGTTGTTTTGAGTAATACGCTCCCACAAATCGCGTTTCTTAGCATCTATGTATAATTCTTTGAGTTCTTCCTCTGTAATGTCAGAACCACCATTAAGGAAACTACTTGCATAAACGTACCCCCTAAGCATTTTTTTTGCGTTTTCAAGCGTTTCTTTCATAGTTGCCGCATCAACGTCTTTTGTCAGATATTCAATTTTACTCCTAATACCCGACATTTCAAGTAACTGCATAGCATACTGTCTCACATCATTTAAGACTTTATCACGTAATTCAAAGTTCAGTTCCGTGGGCATTTCCTCTGAATCACGAGTTATGTCCTCGAAATAGTCTACATCGACATCATTTACACGTTTCATAAACCGTGGATATATTGCATCCACTTCATCTACGACTATATCATAGATTCTCTGACTCAACTCTTTTGTTTCCATTACCTCTATATATTATACATATGTTACAATCCAGAACAGTCTTACACTAATGCGTGACACTCTTGAGCATGCTGAAAACTTGCTTTCTTGATTTTCAAGAGCCATTTTATTATCAGAGTAGGCAAACCTATGATTGCCCACATAGCAAGCAAAATAAAAATTGTGACAACCATAGGAATGTTATTTAAGATACTATATAAGAACCATATGACAGTTATCGCACCGAAAATCCATGCGACAACAATATTAAACAAATTCCTTTTCTTACAGCATTTGCAACAACCATAAACAGAATACTTCATAACAGTATCTGTTTGCTTCAAACCTAAGAAGATGAAACTGTATTTAGTGTTCACGGTTACTTTTTCATCAACCTTACCCACTGAATCACCGATATGAATATCCTTTCCACAATAAGGACAGATCATATCTCTATTACTTTCATGAATCTCTGTTAATTTACTCATAATTTCAATGCTTTTGATGTTTATTTCTTTTTCCTATATGGTTATAATATACGAATCTTTCAATTCTGCTCGGCACCATTCGGGAACTTCAAAAAGAAAATCTGATTGCTTTTTTATTTCCTCATAATTTTCAGGATAATGAGGATGACGCCAAATCCCCATAAGAGAGCGGTCATAAGAGTCCCATTTGGAATTAATCAACTCACACATTTTTTCGTTCCTGTCTTTAAGATAAAAAGCATCTTTGTATTGTCTTTGAGGAAAGAAAGCCCTTAATTCTTTAAAAGGGTTTGCTGGCATACGGTCTTCAATGGCAAGAAACACATCAATCTTACCATCACTCCTAATCATACAAATAATATCATTATTCATCATACTCATTATTTCATTTGTCACTGCTATTTACTCCGCCTCGGATTATTAGGACTTTCATCGGCTTCTGCCCAGGGCGTATCATCCACACAGTTGGGCACATGTACCCATTCACCATTTATCAGATAATTACGACTATCCCGTTCTTTCTGACCCTTGTCTGAAATAGGTTTATTATCTTTCTTATTTCTGAACAATCCAAACATAAGTTTTCTTCTTGTTATCTGCAATTAAAAATTCTCAGCACTCCTGTCTGCTCAAAAGTCAAAAGATTCTATCCACCCCAAGTGCTCGTCAAGATAGTCTGCAAAATCTTTTGGTAGTATTACGTTCTGCATATTTACTGCTGGTCCAAATAACGGAGCAATGTCTTCTTTGGTAAATCCTGCAATGCCGCAACCAATACGAGTTACTAAGAATATAAGCTCTGAATGATGGTATGCATAATCGATGAACTCATCTACGTATGGCTTAATAGTCTCCACACCACCTTGCATGGTAGGAATAGCATAACTCCGACCTTGCAGACCAACGCCTTGTCCCCATACCGCACCGAATTTCTCCAATGCAATACGTGCAGCACCGCCTGCGTGAGCACCAGCAAGGTTGCTGCCAAATACAAAAATCTCATTTCCTTTTAAATCTGAGATGAACTCTGGCGTATATTCTTTGTTATACATATCCTTTGCAACTCTTATATACGACTTCTATTATTGGCTATTTCATCTAATTGCCGTTTAGCCTCCACATGCCCACACTTGGCTGCAAGCGTCCACCAATGCTCTGCTTCCTTAAGATCTTTTTCGACTCCCAAGCCTTCTGCATAGCAATTCCCAACTTTATACATTGCTTTCACATTCTCTTTCTCAGCAGCTAACTTGTACCAATAAAAGGCTTGTTTGTCATCTTGCAGGACACCTTCACCCTTCAAATAGCAATCGCCGAGATTCCTTTGGGCTGAAGCGTATCCCATATCAGCTGCATATCGAAACCACTGAGCGGCTTTCTGGAAGTTCTTCTCATGCCCGCGACCCTCATAGTGGTAGATGGCAATAGCGTTCAAGGCATTTGCCGATCCTTTGTCTGCAGCATCAAGGAAGCATGTCATAGCTTCATCATAACGTCCTGCGCCATATAATAACCAACCACGTTCCAATAGTAGACTCATTTTCAGATTGTGAGGAAGGTCTGTAATAGTTATGTCATCCGTCGGCACCTCTTTGATGAAATGCTTAAGCCTGTCATAGAAGGTGTCAAAGTACTCCTTACTGTATTTGGGACCATTCTTATAGCGAACGTCAGCAATGTCTTGTGGAAGCCCTTCTGGAAACTCCTTAAACCCATCAAGCATAACAGGAATAACATTTTTGTCTTGGCTCAAAGCTTCCGACAATTCCATCCTCAGCCAGTCTTTTTGCTTTTCTCTACCTTCCAACGTGCCCTTGAACACGTTTGCGTCAAGAATCAGGATAAAGTCCTCACACTCGGCAATCCTTTTCAACAGTTCTTTGTTAAAGTCACCGTTCATCAGATTATCCATGTCGAAACTAACGGAATAACCGTCTCTAGTCAGCAAATCCTTAATATGCTTTGCGACTTCAAAGCCACCTTCACGTCGATAGCTGATAAAAATATCGAACTTGTTAGTCATAATGTTATAATTTTATTCTAAATAGAATTGGCGACGCTCATCTGATGTCAATTTCCTCTTTTTAAATCGTGCCCTATTCTGATTTACTAAATCTTGTAATGGTGGGAATGGCCATATCCTAATTGTTTTGTCGTCTGACGCAGATATGATGTAACGATTGTCAGGACTAAATCGTGCATGTCTTATTCCGTCATGGTGGCCTTTAATTGTCTGCAATAAGGCCCCCGTTTCTGTATCCCAGACTTGCAAATTCCCATACATCTCTGAAGAAATAATTTTTGAGTCATCAGAATTAAAATGAGCAGAATAGACAGGACTTACTATATGTTTTTCCATAATTCTAATAGTTTTTCCTGAATGTACATCCCAAATTCTTATAGTATGATCCCATGAAGAAGAAAGAGCATAGTTTCCATCTTGGCTAAAGGACACAGAACACACATTGCTTGAATGACCATATAATGTTTTTATCAATTTCCCACTTGACACATTCCATATTTTTACTTCTTTTTCAAATGACCCTGATGAAATTAGAGTTTTACCACTATAGTCAAACGAGATATCACTAACTCCTAAATGATGAGCATTGATAACTTTTTTCAATTGCCCAGACTCCAAATCCCATATACCTATAATACCATTCCCATCAGCTGTAGCTATGGTTTTTCCATCAGGATTAAATGCAACACAGCTTGCACCGATTTTATGTCCGTGCAACGTTTGAATTAATTTCCAATCATGAGTACTCCATATGTTTACCGTATTGTCCATTGAGGCCGATGCTATGTACAGACCATTAGAACTGACATCTATAGAATTAATGCGATCTGTATGAGCAGTTATTCGTCTCTCTATCTGTCCATCTCGAATGTTCCAAACTATTAAAGTCTTATCATCAGAAGCCGAAATAGCATATTTACTATCGGCACTGTATTTTACACAGTTAACACTTCCGTCATGCCCTCTCAGCACCATCATCGAAATCAGAGCTGGTTGTAAATCCCAAACACGAATAGTCTTATCACCAGCAGCTGCTATTATTTGCTTGTCACTAGGGTGAAAGGATGCAGAAATTATATCGGACACATCACTTTCTATCGTCTTTATTACACCTCCGGTTTCTACATTCCATATCATTATGGTGTTGTCCAAAGAAGCCGTAAAGATCATTTTTCCATTGTTACTATAGCCACAATCATTAATCACATTTTTGTGGCCCTTTAGGGTGCGAATTAACTCTCCCGTTTTAGCATTCCAAATTTTTGCAGTTTTATCCCAAGATGCGGAAACAATAGTCTTATCATCAGGGCTAAAAGAGGCCGCATATACATAATGCTGGTGTCCTCTTATAATATTCAGTAGCCTTCCAGTTTGACTATCCCATATTTTAATAGAGTTGTCCATTGGCGTAGCTCTTACTGACGGGCCATTACCATGAGCAGTGACAATTTGAGTTCCATCATGACTAAAAGCGATAGAATTAACAAAACCCATAGGTTCTTTGATTGTGTACAGCATATCACCTGTTACCAAATTCCAAACTCTAATTGTGTCAAATGCGCTAGATGCTATCTTGCTATTATCGGGGCTTATGATAACATTTGAAACACCTTCCATGTTGCCATCAATAGTTTTTAATAATTTTCCATTATTTGCATCCCATATTTTTATTGTTCTGTCTTTTGATGCAGAAATTATCAGTTTGTCATTGTCACTAAATATTGCAGAATTGACATAATGAGTATGTCCATATAGCGTTCTTACGTGACTTCCATCGTCTGCATTCCATATTTTAATAGTCTTGTCATCTGATGCTGACAAGATGAGGTTACCGTAATGACTAAATTTTACACTTCTAACTGTTCCGGAATGACCTCTAATGATGAAATCCTCATTGTTTTGCGATTCACGGATAGCTCTCTCTATTTCAGGTGTGATAGGTCTGTTTGGATTATGTACAGAAAGAGGCATTACTTCTGATGTAATTATTTTTGCCGAATAATAGTCCCCGTTGGCAATTAAAGAAAGAGCTTTTTCCGCAACAGCTCTTGATTGGTTTTCCATCATCTTCCAGTTGGTTCTCAACACATTGTCACGTTCTTCTGCCAAAAGTTTATTCGAAATGTTTAAACTGTCTCTTTGACTCATAATCAGCATGTTCTGCAAAGAGATGCTATCGTTTTGAACTGATAATTTGACAGAGTCATTCTGTATTCTGAACAAATGACCTGCCATGGTAATGGAATCTTGCTGCAATCTTTCATTTTGGCTTTCAATAATTCTATTCTGTCGGACGAAATAGCCACCTATACCAAGACCTAAGAATGCGAAAAGAACAGCACCTCCTATCCACATTAACCTTTTGCGCCTTAGTTCCCTTTCATATCTCTGCCATAATGTATCAAATTTCACGTTGAACATACGAGATACAACCTTTACGGCTGCTGCATCTCGCCCCATCTCATTTATATTGATACCACGAAGTTCACGCTCATCCTTTAATTCCAACAAGGCATTAGGGAAACATTCCTCTTCTGGTTTACTGGCTTTTGGCGTTCCTTCAACAATAAACGGAATAATATATTCTTCTTGGTCAGAATCTATAAAAAAACGAATGCCATTGTTTATCCATAGACTCTTATCCCCACCTGAGCGTGGAGAACAAATAACAACAAGATATTTAGAACTAGTTAATCCTTTCCATATAACCTCTTTCAGTCTTCCACCCCCAGCCTCAGACTTGTATTCATAGATTGGACTGATACGTTCCGGCAAATCTGGTTTTTCCTTGCGGATAGACGTTGGCAATTTATAGTGCTCCAACTTACGCTGTAGCCACTTCGCCCATTCTGCATCCTCCTCTTTATAACTGATGAATGCAAAATATTCATACTTTTCATCAATCAATTTGTTCTGTGCCATGAATGTTAGAAAGCTATTCTAGATAATACTTATGCCGATCTTCTGGGGTCAATTGGCGATCTTTAAAGCGGCTTTGGGTTTGTTCCACAAGAGTTTGCAGCGGAAAATATGACCAAACTTTGATCGTGCAATCAGGGGAAGCTGAAACTATATATTGACCATTTGGACTAAACATGGCAGATGTAATATGATTAGAGTGTCCCTCTAATATTTCATATACAAAATTTGTCTTAACATCCCTTATATAAATATTATTGTCATGAGAATGTAGGTAAAGTTTTCCGTCCGAACTATATGCAGCAATGCATAGTCCAGTATTTTCAACAATTGTCTTCGATTTGCCTGTAGCAATGTCCCAAATACAAATAGCATTATTTGACGTTGTCAAAATATGGTTTCCATCAGGACTAAAATATGCGTTGACAACTCCATTACCGGTAGTATCTTTTATGATTTTGATTAGAACCCCAGTTCGGGAGTCCCAAATGCGGACAAATCCATCTATCGCAGTAGAAAGGATCAATTCATCACTCGGACTATACGAAGCACCTATTGCGCCATACTGCCCATGAGGATATAATATGGACAATAAAGTTCCTGTCTGAACATCCCAAATACGAGCAGTGTCGTCTAATGATGCTGAAACAATTCTATCTCCTTTGTGATTAAAACAAACAGAGCAAACTTTTCCCGTATGTCCTTTAAGAATGTTAACTATATTCCCTGTATATGAATCCCATATGATTATAGTTTCATCGTATGATGAAGAGGCAATTAATTTGCCGTCTGGACTAAACGAGACTGATTCAACTAACTCTGTATGTCCATATAAAATTTTCAAAATGGAACCTTTGGTCAAATCCCAAATTCGAACAGTCTTATCATATGATGCAGATGCTAAACGTAAACCATCGGGACTAATAGAAATATCCATAACGGTTCTATTATGTCCTCGTAGCGTTAATGGTTCCGTCATTTTTCCATAGATTTGTATAGATTTTACAAACCCTGTGGTTGCCATGCGATTCATGTCTGGACTAAAAGAGACCTTAGATATTGTCCATGTACTTTTTATTATCTTAACTAATTCATAACTTTGAGCATTCCAAATACGGAGAGTATTATCATATGAACAAGATATTATCCATTTCCCGTCAGGACTATAGGATACAAAACTGATCATTGCCTTGTGCCCTTCTATTGTTTTTTCAACTTTTCCATTCTTTATGTTCCAAATAACAATAGTATGTTTATCAAATTCATCAAATGCAGAAACAATAAATGCACCATCCGGACTATATGAGATACATTCTATATATTCTCTTTCTTTTGAGGTGTTTGATTTTTGTAAAACAGCAATGGTTTCCTTTTCTATATCGTATATGTGTATAGTTGCATCATCTACAACATAAGCAATACTTTTGCCATCTATGCAAAAATCAAAATAAGGTTTTATCTGTTTCTTATCTCCATGTAGCGTTTTCTTCAATTCCCAATTTCCCGTTTTCCATATGCATATTAGACTGTCTGTTCGTGACCCAGAGACAAGATACGCCCCATCAGGACTGAAGGTTAAAGATTCCACGACTCCATTGTGGCCTCGCAGCACTTGAAGAAGCTGGTAACTATCAGAATCCCAAATTCTTATAGTTTTGTCCCATGAACTAGATGCTATCAATTTCCCTGAAGGACTATAAGAAACAGAAGATACTATATCTAAATGCCCAGATAATTTGAATAATAGCATACCATTTTGCACATCCCAAATGTGAATTTTGCAGTCATCGCCACATGTTGCGATTCTCTTCCCGTCCAAACTAAAAGCCACATCATATACAACGCAATCTGCCCGCAAAATACCATTCCTATGTTTTATTGCGGTTCTTAATGCTGCTTCTGCCTCACTGGTATAAGGATAATTCATATTTTTGGATGTACTTAAAACTTCTAACGCTAATAAACATCCTAAATATGAGTCTTCTTCTGATACTTGTTGAGCCTTTTCGGCTACAAATCTTGCCAAGTTCCTTAATATTCTATTGTTAGTATCTATTAGTTTTTGTTTTTCTTCTTCTAACTCTCGTGCGTATCGTTGCCACAACGCATCAAACTTTACATCAAACATATAAGAGACTATTTTGACTGCTGCCGCATCTCGTCCCATTTCATTAATGTTGATTCCGCGAAGTTCTCTATCGCCTTTCAATTCCAGTAACGCTTTAGGAAAGCATTCTTCATCTGGATTGTCAGCTTTGGGTTTTCCTTCAACAATGAATGGAATAATATTTTCTTCTAGGCCAGAAGTCACAAAGTATTTTATGCCATTATTGAGCCATTGGCTCTTATTTCCACCAGCACGGGGAGAGCAAATGACAATCAAGTACTTGGAAGAAGTAAGCCCTTTCCATATAACATCTTTCAAACGTCCCCCGCCTGCCTCAGACTTGTATTCATAAATGGGGCTTATGCGTTCTGGCAGTTTTGGGTTTTCTTTGCGAATAGCTGTAGGCAACTTATAGTGCTCCAACTTGCGCTGTAGCCACTTTGCCCATTCTGCATCTTCCTCTTTATAACTGATGAACGCAAAATACTCATACTTCCCATCAATCAATTTGCCCTGTGCCATAAATCAAGCGTATTTAAGAACCAATGCCTAATGTGTATGCCAAACTTGCAATAAGTTTTTTCTTAGCCAACTCTGCGTCCCCATATTCTATCTGGTCAATATCGGCAATATCAAGCCGAATGCTCTTGGCAAAAGGGGCATCGTCAATCAAAACAGGTATAATCGTCTTCCGCTGCAATACGGCATATCCAAGTTCACGAATCACATTGATAGAGGCATTGGAATTGGCAGAAGACACGAAGATGATTACTTTAGCCACCTCAATAGCATCAACAATTACCTCTTTATAGTTTTCTCCACTGAATATTCCTTCTTTGTCAATCCAATAGGGGATACCATGTTCGTCGAGTATGGCTTTGATGTTTGTTACGGTTTCTTCATCTTTGCGTGAATAGCTGATAAATACATGGTGCTTCATCTCCTCGCGTTTTGGAATGTCCACATTTTGTAACACAGGGATTGACTCTGTGGGGTACTGGTTGACTGCCACCTGCGACTGAAAATGTGAGAGTGCTGCCTTGATGGCGAAAATCTCAAACATATCGATGTAGTCCATCTCCGTCAGCACATGGTTGCGGTCATACAAGTATAGTTCTACGCCGTATTGTTTTTGCGTGCGACAGAGGTTCGACGAAATAGCGTCTGCCATCACTTCTGCCACTTTCTTCAAAGGAATATGAGCCAGGCCAGCTCCAATGCAAGGGAAAGCAATGGAACCAAGATCTAAAGCTTGGAGTAAACGGAAACATTTATCCACAGAATGCTGCAAGATATAATTGTTGACATCTTCTGAGTTCGACAGTTTTCCCTCGTAGACTTCAAACTTATGTTCGTGGTCAATGGTAAGACAATGAAAAATAAACTTCTGATATTCCAGAGTTCCTGCCGTCGATACAACAACATCGCCAAGTTGAGCAGGTAACTTCTTCTGCGCATCTATACGAATGGACTCACCGCCTGCCCTGACAATACAACCAGACAAACCGCCTCCCATGCTAATGCCTGTGTCGTCAGAACTGACAATCACTTCTGACTTTGACTCCATGATATCACCAAAGACTATCGTCAATGTTGAATTGTTAAATTGATATTTACGTGGCTCCATATTGTATAATTTTTTATGTTTGTAACTGAACTAGTTAAACCATTTCATTATATCCGTTATCCCTCTCAATCTGTGCAACAATCTTTGTCTTTGCGAACTTATGCATCTTAATGCAGAAATAGATAAGTACAAATGTACTTACCCCACCAATGTATGGATTTACTGTACTACTGAGTGCAATAGCATCATAGATGCCATGAGCAAGAACGGGAACGAGCAGGACAAATGTAGCCGAGCGGGTAGTGTGATTAACAAAATGATAGACGGAATAGTAATATCCCATTAGTACAGCAAAGGCGTAATGCCCAGGAACTGCTAATAAGGCGCGAGTTATGGCTACTCCAATCCAGTTTTCTTCTTCGCCAACGATATAAAATACATTTTCTATGGCGGCAAAGCCAAGACCGACACATACTGCATAAACGATACCATCGAAATGCTCATCAAAAAAAGGATTCTTTCTAAGAACCAGCCATAGAGCAAGCAACTTAAAACTTTCTTCTGGTAAAGCCGCTACAAAAAATGCTTGAAATGTCGTTCCAATAATGGTTGTTGGCTCACCTAATCCAAAAATACTTTCTATTGCGATTTCTAAAATGGAAACGGGGATGCAGATTGCCACACCAGACAAGATCGCTTTTGCAAGCCAATTAGTCGGCTCAGGCTGGGAATCTTGTTTCCATATATAAAACCATAGGAAAATGGCAGGGAGCAATGCTGCAGCAAGTAATATCAAGATATTCATACGCTGTCTCGTTAATTGTTTCGTTTAATGATGTCAAATCCTAGTTTTTTTACCAGTTTAATGGTATTGAATGCCATCTTACGATCATATTCTTTTTCGCTGTCGGGCAATGCTGTATAGGGAACAAGGTCTGGATGGCGTTTCTCTGAATCATCTCGTTCTTTTCCATAAGTCCATCCTTCTTCAATTCTAGTTTCTGCCCACACATCATGTGCATTCTCGGCAATCGCCTCTTGAAGTTCTTCCAAATCACCATCCAATGGGATGTTGTCTACATCGATAGGGTGAGGCACATATTCCTCTACAGATTGTAGCACTTGTATCATGTAGTTCTGTGATTCTTTCCAGGCATCAAGGAAATCAGCCATAGGAATATTTGCGATATACGGTGCCTCGTATGGGTCAAAGATAGTCACTATGTCTTTTTCAATATGAGTCACCACCACAGCATGGTTAGTTAAATCCTCCAAATCGACTGCTTCAGCATAAAGTTTTTCACGATCAACACCCACCACCACATCGTTGTCTATTTGAAGAGCATGCTGAATGTCTTCAATATTGGAATTATATTTCCTACTGACAAACATTCCAGCATAAGCTAAAAGATTGCCTAAACAGTAAAGAGGTGTTCCCTCTGGCCTCAGCCAATCTTTTCTTCGTGCTGTATTCAACAACCATTGCTCATCATAAGGAAGTTGCCGACGATGTAAGATGAAAATTTCGCAGAGAACTGCACAGATGTTTTCTTGACCTGTAGATGCTGCCATTTGAAGCATCGGAATTACGTTTGTTGTAAACGAAGACGATATGGTCTCATCTTCCACCTGAAGAGCGATGTCAAGAACTTCCTGTAGCTCCTTATCTTCTCCTAGTGCCAGAAGTATTCTTTTGGTTTCTTCTTCGCTGGCGTTACCATCAAGATATGCAGCCAGCAACTCGTCCGATATATAGCCTTTATTTCCCATATTCATTAACGTCATTGAGGGCGACACGGGTCAGTTGAGCCATTGCACGCCGTTTTATATTATATAGGTTCGCAGTAGTAATGTTCATCTCATTAGCCAATTGTTCTGGTTCCCAATCTTCAATTATGAGTCTGCGGATGACATGCACATACCGTTTGTTCGGCATAGCCTTGAAAAGTCTTTCCATATCTCCCTCTGCTGAAACATCCGATTCTGATGACGCAGTTTGTTTGCGCCCATCATAAGGAGTCTCTTGGGAATTGTCATCTATCATTCGAGCCCGCTTCTTGATGAAGAAACGTATAGCCAAGATCTTTAGCCATTGGTAGACAGTACTGCGATATTGGAAGTTCCGCAATTTTGTTGCATCGTCTTCCATCAGGTAAACATACAACTCGTTAACCATCTCATCGTATTCCACCTCATAATCGAACACCAACTTCATAATGCTAAAGAACAACGGCTTGCACTTGACGAAGAAAAATTCCTCCGTCACACGATTGTCACGTGCAATCAATCCTTTAATGATTTCTTGGTCAGTCATTTATTTGTTTTCATTATCTTTTGCGCGTCGATAGATGTCTATAGTTGTTTCAACTACGCCATAATCGAATATCTTATAATCATTAATATAATCGATTCTATCAGATTCATCATCTAAATCTTCCCAGTCTATAAGGCAATTGTGGGTAATTTTCGCCTCATCACAGCCCCTATATTTATTCTCAACAGATAATGGCATTGGAGTATAACCTAATATCTCATGGGAAGCATTCCAACGTAAGTGTTCTAATTTCGCAAGATTATCCATCAGCAATTGCTCCTTAGGGCCTAAATCAATGTATCTTACTTTCTTGGGGTTTTCATTATATAGATGCTCTCGCTTAATCCTGACAATAACATTACCGCCCGTATTAACAAAGTCAAAAACGCGGGGAACCAGTTGAGTATACCAATTAGGAACAATTGTTTCTAGAATTTTCATCTTTGTCGCTTCATGCAGTGCATTGGCTTTGTCCTGTGTCTCTTTGCGGCGAAGTTTTTGAAGACTGTTTAATGTTGCTGGCATAGGATTAGTAACAGATTGCTCTTCAAAAATAGGACAACCTGTCTTTGGGTCAATCTGTTTTTTCTTTAATGTTATCAGTCCTTTCAGTTTCTTTCGGCGCTGCTCCCAAGAACCTTCCTCATCATGTTCTGGATTCAGAGAGCGATAAGACTCATAGTAATCTTTACCTCGCTTTTCAAAATCATCTTCAACAATCATGGAATATGTATAGAGTTGTTTTTCATCTCCGAACAAAACAATTCTTTCTTCATTTTCATTAAAATGTTTGGCTATCTTATCCATATGAGGATATAATGAGGAGTTATAGGAACGAACCAATATTCGTAACTTTCGGAAATCGCGACCTTGTCTGCGCAAGTATTTCAAAATACGTACGGCCAACGTCATTCCTACCTCATCATCACCAATAGCAATAACCACATAATTCAAACATGATGCCAAATCACATAACAGTTGATTATAGAACTCGTTTGAATTATAATCAATGTTGTGCATGGAAACTAACAAAGAATCTTTAGCCCCGTTTTTGTCTGGTGCTGAATTACTGGTTGAAAAAACAATAGGTGAAGAATTCTGGAAAGGTCCGCAAATCTTGTCGAGTTGACTATCAACAACATGACAGTTGAAAGCACTTCTGTGAGTTCCATTTGAAGCGTCACTATCAACAAAAGCACCAAATTCGTACAAGAACCTAAGTGCATCTTTACCTGTTTCACCAAAACCAATGATAAGGCTTGTAAATGGTGAAGTTACAGTTCCAAAATTTTTAGTTGTGTCAATATCTACGAAATTGATGGGTTGAAGGTGGATATCCCTCTTTAAACACTCGATGGATAAATGAGATGTATCAACTATCTGAACTTCTATATTATTTGAAGCATCCCAGTCTTCAATAACACGATTAATACTATTATGGCGTGCATGACAATAGAATTTTACTTTACGATTTTGAAAAACATCTTTGCCAAACACCACATCTCTCCTTAGGTTGGCTACTGCCTTGATATTAGCAGATTCATCTTCTGACAGGAAAAAGACATGCACATCTCCATTCGTTTTATCTTTTATTAGTTTTGAAACAGACTTAAGACCTAGAGTACGAAAAACATTATTTGGTTTGCTTAAAGAAGAAACTTCCAATTCAGCCAGATTGACAAAAGTATTTGTTGTGAGGCATTTCTCTATGTCTCTCATTTTCTCGACGTCCTTGTCATTTGATGAAAGGAAATTGAAAAGGCGTTCAATTCCATTAATTGAATTTGACGTGTCTTTATCCCTACTTGACCTTATTATTATTATTCTATATGAAGTCTTTTTTTCTCTATGATAAGCATTGATACTTTTGGAAAGATAATAGGTTGCATTGTTCATTCCCCAGAATACATAAGTAGTATCTTTAGAACCGCCGAACAAGGACCTTGCATAAGATCTTTTTATCCCTTCTATAAGATTAAACCCAAAATGCTTTATGATGAATAACATACTTATTGCCGCAGCTGCGAAATGCGATAACGAGAAAATAAGCATGAATAATGTATTGTTGTGAAATGGATCATGAATGGCACTAATGTCACTTTCCAACACAAACATGCCAAATGCATGGATAATTGCCATTGGGGAATTTCCAAATAGTGACCATTTCTCGCCTGTATACATACCGACATCATATACAACAAAGCCAAACAACCAAACAATTGCAAACGGAACAAATAGGCTTACGCTTGTCAACTGTTTTACTTTGCTTATACGTGCAACTATCGGGATTGTTAGAATAATGGCTATAACACCCATAATAGCACTCCATGATGCTATATTGGCCAAAACGCAATCATCGACTTTAGGACATTCTGTCCAAGTTTCAAGATTAGTGAAAAACGAAAATAATAAACTTGTATTCATGAATTTCTCAAATTACTTCAAAATTGTATGTATCTCTCATGTCAATAGGTAAATCAGCCCGAGGCTCTATGCTCATCGGATAAATTGAGAGGGGAGCCTCCTCAAAAGGCTTGACTTTTGGGAACGCACGTTCGAGCGCTTGTCTGCGCTCCAAATCAACATAATCGCTTTGCGCGGCATTTGCAGACCAACAGAGAATGAACAAATCAGCACTATCAATATACTCCTTTATCTTTAATGGGAATATATCTCCAGGTTTTAAATAGTGACGATCAAAGAAATAATCAACTCCTTGAGCATCATATGCACGAGCAATGTACTTAACCTTTGATTCATCTTGATGGGCGTATGATATAAAAATCTTTTTGTATTGACGAGCAAACACTTCTGGGTGAAGATTCTGTGGTCGTTCAACTATTTGTGTAATAAAGCGCATTTCTCCAACTATAGCATCATTCACAGATAGTATTGCTGTACAACATAATTCGTCTGCATCTATACTTTTGGGTACAAAATAGTCGAAACTACATTTCGTATACTTCCCCTGCCAGACCAATCGTTTTTTATCAGTCATTAGCAATGTTTCACTACAAATCGATAACTGAACATCTACTACATCTCCTTTTTTTAAATTACACTGAAGAAGTGTGTGATCTCTACGTTCAGTATTCATATCTGCCTCATGAGCCAACAAATTAACATTTTCGGTCTCGTCAAATAAATGCAAATATATCTGAACAAGCATGTGTGATTTCGGTTTTACTTGAGCTGGTGCAAAAATAGATGCAAAAGTGTTACAATTATTAATAGATGTTATTGGCTCATGGGGCACTTTGTCGCTCCTAACTTTGCTTATTCCACTTTTCACGGCATCAAATAAGGAAATCGCACCTGTTGTTACTAGAATTAATGGAGATGCTATCACCCCAATAATAGATTGAAAAGGATTGGACCTACTAGCATATGTTCTAGATTGTCGTGGAGGAGCAGGGCAAGGACAAGATTGTGCCTGTCTGCGAACCATATATTCATCGGATCGGCAAGTTTGATGAATCCTATTGCTATTTCTTGCCAGAATAAACTCAACCTCATCCCAATTTAATGGATATTTTAAATCACACGCAAGATAAACTCTTGGCAAGGGTTTGTCTACAGGAATTTTTATTGATTCTCCAAGTAGAAGTTGACGATTACCAATCAATGTTCCATTTCCACCGTAATTAGTTATAGTATAATAGCTATTTAATCCCAAATTATTATATGAGACATCGAGATGGTGCTTTGAAACTTTCATCTCTGGATCATTAACAATAATATCACATCCTTCACGTCCAACCGAAATAGAAAAACCATCTAAATCTGCAGATAATCTATATCCGCAATTAACACAGAATTCTGAGGCTTCCATATTCCGAAATCCACAGCGTGGGCATCTGAATAATTCCATATTACTCATCATTTCTATTTTACGCAATCAAATTTTTCAAGTTCCTCTTTTGCCACCTTGTTACCTTGTTCTGCAGATAGTTTGTACCACTTGATGGCTTCGTTTTTGCTCTTTTTTACACCTAATCCATTTTTGTAAAAATAGCCCATAGCACATTGAGACTTAGGATGCCCTTGACTTGCAGCTCTTTTATGCCATTTAACAGCTTCTGAATAATCACCAGAATAGCTAGCTGCACGTTCAAAGCATTCCCCCATTAAATATTGCGAGTCAACATGCCCTTGCTCTGCCGCTTTTAGATACCATTTAATAGCTTCGTCTTCGTCTCGGATTACCCCTCTTCCTCGCCGATAGCACACGCCAAGATTATATTGAGCATTCGCAAATCCCTGTTCTGCAGATTTTTGAAACCAATGCACAGCTTCTGTGTAATCAAGTCCAACACCATTGCGACCATAATAGTAGTTCTTACCTAAATCATTTTGCGCAGAAGGTTCAGTTGGATGTTTGGGCGTTTTCCCTAACCACTTCCCAATATCATTAACTAATTTTTCGAGTTGAACAGAATTCTTTGAATCAACATTATTTTTGGATCCGTAATTGAGAAAAAAAATATTCTCTAGTCTAGAATCATCCAATTTGACTAGTACAACTATCTTATTTTTTGCATGAGCATAGCTGAGTTCTTTTACAGTCCAATCGTTTTCATAATCTATATTGAGGTGCATTGATGAATACATAAATAGGACGATTTTTGATTCATCTATTGCTTTACAAATTGTTGATGCAAATTGAGTTCGATACTCTATGCCCTCAATATCCATCCAACACTTTTCGCTAAGCTCAGACTCTATGTATTTTACAATCTTCACAACTTGATTGTAATTAGCTCTTTTATAGCTTATAAATATTTGTGCCATAAATCTCATTAATTGTTGTTATATCATATTTCTATGCTCATGCATCAATCGACACATATGTTTATACATAAAGTATCATTATTACGTCATCACCTTTTCTCAAATCGCACTAATTCGTTCAAATCCACTTCAAGTAATTCTGATATTCTCATAAGATTCCCTAAGTCTGGCTGGCATGTGTTAGTACACCATTTGGATATTGTCCCTTGGTCTTTACCCAACTGTTCAGCTAGCCATTTATTGGTACGTTTCTTTTCTGCAAGTACCACTTTCAGTCGATTCAGATCTTTATTTGCCATCATTTTAGGTTTTATCTGCTGCAAAAATAACAAAAAGAAATGAATTATTATTCTTTTAACTCCAAAAATTTTATAATTTGCCAAAATATTGAGAATTTTTCAAGGGAGATTATGAAAAAACAACCTCTAAATAGTTTTTCTTTCATTCGTTTTTAGTACATTCTCAATATCTGATTCTCGATAGAGGATATTGCCTTTCATACGGATATAGGGTATTATTCCTTCATTGCGATAGTCGCGCAATGCTCGTGGACTGACACGTAGGGTTGATGCCAGTTCTCCATCTGTCATAAGCCGTTCGCCATGAAGGACGGGCTTATAGCTGTCCATTAGTGTATCAGCCTTCCTGCTTGCTTTACGCAGTGACTCCAAGGTTCCAGCTATCAGTTCATCGTTGATTGTGAGTATTCTTTCTTCCATACACATTATTGTTATATACCGTGATACTTGCCTGACTGCCTAATGACCAGTTCTACTTCTTCGGGGCGGTAATAGAACTTCCTTCCCATTTGGGCATAACATATTTTATGCTTACTGCGCATAATCTGCAACGACCGTGGACTGATTTTGAGGATAGCACAGACATCCTCACCCGTAAGCCACTTCTGGAGTTGCTTGTCCTGACACTTGCGTGAAAGTGACTCCACTCGCTGGGTCAACCGACGGGTTTCATCTATCAGTTGCTCAAAAGCTTTCTTTTCTAATACAACTATATCCATTCTGATTCTTTTTATTCTGTTCAACGGCTGCAAAGGTAGCTGGATTGCGGCAAGAACGGCATTACTGTGTGCTATCTTGCCCTTGAATGCCCTCAAAAACAGAGAATGGAGGGCAAAGATGAAAAAAGTTCATATCAACTTGATATCAACTTGACATTCGGAGTACTTTTCTTGGGGTACTTTTGCACCGTCAAACGAAAAAAGAGACAAAGGATCATGGATGTTATAACGATAGAAAGCGGACTCTGGCAGGAACTGACCAACCGCATCAAGAAAATAGAAAGGTATGTGGAGGAATCCACTAAGCCAGTCACCTATGAGGACGATGAACTCTGGGTAGATAACAATCAGGCTATACGATTGCTATGCGTCAGCGGTAGAACGTTACAACAGTACCGTTCAGACGGTAAGCTGACATATAAGCGTTTCGGCAAAATGGTTTGGTATCGCCTGTCAGACATCGAGGCGTTTGCTGGTATTACTATGAGGCCTCTGAGCCAGAGAAACCTCGTCGCTATCCGTAGGGAGTGTATCGAGAAGAATAGGGACATCTTATTACATAAGGAGGATTAGACATGGAAGGACTGACAAACCTGCAAGGAGAAAAGGAGATACTGGACAAGGACTCTTTCATGGAGTGTATGCGCAGCATCGTGAAGAAGATGAACAAACAGGAACAAATGATAAAGTTGCTGGTGGACGACATGAATATGCGTAACCACGAAGGAGTTCTCTACCTAAGAGGTGAAAGGATGTATAGTACTCAGGAGCTAATAGACAGACTGCATATCTGCAGACGCAGCATCACCAACTACCGCAAGGATGGTGAACTGCCTTATATACTTCTGAGAAACAAAGCCTACCATCGGGAGAGTGATGTCATTCGCTTCATTCAGGAGAATAGTGACAAACTCGATAAACGATGGGCAGAGGAATTCTTGACTGAAACAGCAAAAAACGGCGATACTATCGCCAACAGATAACATTATTCATTAACAATTAAAACATTTAGATTTATGGCACAGAACCAGAATCAGGGCTATCAGCCCATTGACGAGAACAAAGTTAACTGGGACAAGATTGAAGAGAAGTTCGGTATCTCGAAAGAGGTGCTGGAGAGAACGGGAGCGAAGGACAACATGCTGAACTTCGGCAAGTCTGGACTCCTTGATGTGACAATGCTCATCTACGGGCAGAAGGTGAAGGCGGCAGCTCGTCTGCAACTGACACGACTGGATGACGGCACCTACAGCGTACTGCCTCACTTCGTGCGCAAGGAGCAGAAGTTGGAGAATGCGGAGTACATGGGCTATACCTTTACCAAGGAGGATGCCAAGGCCCTGAAAGAGACGGGCAATCTTGGCAAGGTCGTCCCGCTGTTCAACATGAAGGATGGCAAGACTGAGCCTTGCTTTGTATCGCTCGACCGCCAGACGAACGCGGTGGTACACTATCCGCC